>ERZ1694708.4-NODE-4-length-177486-cov-114.178396_pt1 | contig 177486 bp, 219 predicted proteins | sample MGYA00581714_ERZ1694708 | MGnify/ENA primary metagenome ERZ1694708 (study PRJEB42213, sample SAMN07424259) | human gut metagenome | biome: ENVO:00009003; feature: ENVO:2100002; material: ENVO:00002003 | host: Homo sapiens | place: USA | collected 2014 ...
CTATTAAGATAGCTACCTGTGTTGATGAAATTACTGCCAATATGATTATACAGTATTTTAAAGAAGTATGGGATATAACTTTTAGACTTTTTAAAGAAGGGAAAGGGACTTTCTCAATCGCATCCAGTTCAGAGTTGGATTGTGAGAAGTTTATTAAAATAATTAAACCTTTTGTTATTCCATCTCTTTTATATAAAATAAGAAAAGATTTTACTAAGGAAGAATTTATACAAATGCAATTAGACGGTCTCGAAGTGCGAGACATCATCTTCTGATGATGAAGATATAGTCAGGCTTATATCGAAAGATATGAGGTCAAACGGATATTGATAAAGCTTTTATGCTGGGAGCAAGTATTTCTAATCAAGGTATTTACTATAATTGGAGTCCTTTATTTAATTTTACAAGTCCTGAAACTTTAAATATGTCTCATGATTTACCTTTCCCATCTGGGAAAAGATTTTTCTTAACAGAAGATAATAGTGGGTACATTCTTGAAGGAAATTACGATGAATTATTAGGTAAATCAACAGAAGAAATAATGACTTCTCCAGAACTTTATAAATTACTTGTTGATTTGGTGAGAGAAACTACCGATTTGCCAGCCTCCGGAAATAATAACATTGTGATGATACAAGGACTTGATGAGGAAGTGATTGAACTATTAAATCAGCATAGTTTGTATGAGCTAAGCGAAAATGATTACCAAGAAGCAATTAAAAATAAAATCTTCAATGCTTTATGGAGAATTGGCTCTGATGTACGTAATGTAGTATCAGCTACATCTCCTATTTCCATGGGTCCCGCACAAGTAGCTGCAGACAATTCTACTTCTGGACAATTTAGTAAATTAGTTTCTAATGAAAATCCTGGAGCCAGAATAATTTTACAATATCAAAACTCTATTGGTAAGGACGGTATTGGTGTATATGCGACTGGAATTAAAGTATTCTCAATTTTATTAAATTACTATAACGAAAAAGTAAACTCTGCAACGGAAGACACTCTTGGAAGGTATACATTCCATAATATAAAGGGAGTGGCATCTGATGCTAACCCGGATGAGCTTGCTAAAAGAACTGGAACAATCGATGTTTATGATAATGAAGGAAATTTAATAGAGCTGAAAGAATCACCTACATTACCTAATATTTCAATAAAATCAGACACCAATCCTGCATTATTAGAGCTCGCAGAAAAAATTTATAAGAGAGGTCCTCAAGAAGATGTTTTCTTGACAATTTCTGTACTGCTTTCTGCAGCAACAGATAATGCTAAAGAGCTTATTTTGGAAAAAATTAATGCTGGGCCAGATTTAGCTTCTGTATATATTTACCTATTAGCTACTGGTGTAGATTTCAAGACTGCGTCCGATTTTATGACTACTCGAGCAGTTACAATGGCTAATAATAAAGCTAAAAAGGATATTCTGTATATAAACGGAAAAAGAAATAATCTAAAAAAAGCTGTTCAGTATTATACCGAAATGGCTAATCCAGATAATTATATTCCTATTATTTATCAACAATCAATACTTGATTGGGGAGAGGAAACTTTAAATAGACTAGTTAAATATCCAGAATTTAAATCGGAACTCGAAGAACTCATAAAAGATAGTTCTAGTTTCTTTGAAGTCTTAAATAAAATTAAAAATAAGGATTTGCTCGATGCAATTCATGAAGCTGCTTATTCAGGAGCAAACTTGTTAAAAGTAACTAAGAAGCAGAGGAAGAAAAAAATATCGAGAGAAGAAGCCGAGAGTATAATGGATGAGTTTGATAATTTTAACGACGCTGAATGGGAACAATCGGAGTACTCAGAGGAATTCGATGTTTATAATCCTTCTTCCAGAGATACAAGGCCTGAAAAAATGAGACTTCTGTTTTCGAGATACATTGATGAACTTAAAAATAGACGTGATGAACTTAATACTTTAACAGAGAAAGACCTTCATAATATGGAAGTCCTTCTTGATTTAAAAGAACGTTCTGATGAACTTACTAGGTTAGGTCGATTTGGAAGTTTAAATCAAGGTATTAAAACTAAATTAGTAGATAAAATTAACTATATAAACCAACTTGAGTCATTTATTTCTGGAAAATTTAAAAAGTTTAACTCTTCAAACAAATTAAATCCTGACGATGAAGGGTATTTACCAACAAATTTTGATTTATTAAAATTCATTCAGGATGAGGAGTATAAACAACAAATGATTGATAATTATGAACAGGCTAAGGATAAGTTTAACATACTGGATATCATTACATCAGTTCCTCACTTTAGTAAAATGTTAACAGCTTTAGCTGTTGATAGTAAAGTATTAGGGGCTTATACAGTAAAAAATAATTTGGCAAAAGAACTTACCATAAAGGCATTACAAGATAGAGCTATTGTGCAACTAACTCAAAAGGACATGAGTGAAGTTAATAGATTCATAAGTGATGCGATTATCATTAAGTTCTTAAAATCTAATATAGTTGGAAATATATCATTAACTCCTGGAATGAAAATGTACAACTCTACAGGCAAAATTGTTCCAGTTCCGTCTATTGGAAAAACGTTGGATTTAGGAAATGTATTTGACAGAGCTACTTTTAAACTATGGTTTGAGGAAGAGTTTATTCCAGACCAAAAGCGAATAAATTCAAATAATAAATTTATTCAAGCTCTTACAAGTACATATTTTAAAAACCAGTATGGAGGGTTTAACTTCTTATATAAACTTCCTATAGATTTAGGTAATCTTGAAATCGAAGCCAATGAAATAGCATATTCTAATTACTTAAAAGCATTCGACGAAATTAAATATACAAGACCATTACCTAATTCTGATATGACTCTAGGAGACCTGTTCTTTTTATATAATTTAATTGTTAGCAAGAATAATTTCGGAGATAATACTCTAACTAAAATCTTTGAAAATTCTTTGAATATAAAAGACAAAAATGAAAGAATTGAGGTTGAAAATAGTTTACTTCTTAAATTCATGGACTATGAAGGAAAGTTAAACCCTGTACTCAATAATGATTCAGAAGGATTAATAGAAGGAGAAGATTATAGATATGATGATTTATTAATTAGAATCATTAAAAAAGGAGAGCCTAATGGAACTAAATTTACTAAAGAATATGACCCATTAGAAGGGAAAACAGTTATACGAGAAACTGAATTTGGACAAACCAATAATGTCGAAATGTTCTTAGATAATAATACAATGTTGATGCCTTTCCTTACAAAGGGATTTACCAGATTTAGTACGGAAACAAAGAATGATTTAATTTCAAAACTTGTAAATCTGATTTCAAATAATAAAGCAGAAGTAAAATTAACTTGCGATGAATAATTGTATTCAAATAACTATAGGCAAGCAAAAATATCAATTTAGAGACGTGGATATGAGCAAATCCTCGTCTCTAAACGATATTATACAGGCGATTGTTGAAGACCCTAATTATGCTAGTCAATTAGAAAATTTAAATGATGAGTTGAATCAATCTGATTTAAATATAATAGAAAATGTTGATGAAATTCCAGAAGATGTTACAGATAGAAATACTTACATTGCTGACTATTTAATGGGTAACGTTAATCCATATACTCTTGTTCAGATTTACAAAAGAACTGGCGTTCCTCATTCAGAATTCTTAACAGCATTTAAAACTATAATGGAGAGAGGCAAGTCCAACAAACTTAGTTTTTTAATTTCCTCTTCTCCTACACAAGTGTTTCTTGGAAACAAAAGAGACTTAGTTGTTCTTAATAAGAACGACATGTATAATATGCCGAAAGTTCTTGGCGCATTAAGTTATGTATATGCTCATAATCAACTGTTGGATAATCAAACTGCAATATATAAAATAGTAGAAAGTATATATAATTCTATTATGGAAGAACCAACAGCACTTAGAGAAGAACTTTCAAAGATTCCAGATAAATATTCAGCTTTTAGACGGCTCTTGTACTATACACAATCTGCAAGATATGCGGACAGACCTGAAATAATTAATCTTAAAACCACACTTAGTAATCATATATTCGGAGAAGTAGTTAAGAATATCAAATTAAACAAAAATAGGGATTATTTCAGGGATTTAGCTTTGAATTCTATACAATTTAAAAGTTTAGAAAATCTTGCTGTTAAACAAGAATTTCCAGCATCTATAAATTTTGGAAATTCTTCTATATCTGTTAACGATTTAAACAGATTTAGAATAGATTTCCTAAATGTAGAAAAGATGGAAACTGAAGATGTTGTCACTGATGATATGTTAATTCTTAGACTTACAGCCTTAAATCCTAATGGAGCTTTTGATACTAATTTATTTCCTACAAATAAAGGACAAAGGCTTTTGCTAATGACTAATCCAATTGCAGCTTTTGTTTATGATATATCTAATTTAAATAAAATTAGTAAGTATGTAGAAAAATTTTCAGACTCTACTACGGAAGAAACTGAATTGCAAGAAAAACTTGTAAGTGCATATACAACGTTTGGAAGAGGAAGACTTGATGTTAATACATTAATATTAGATTTTATCCAAGAGGCTTCTACTAACAGACTTGATTTTACTAATGCAGAAGATTTACAAGGGTTTGAAACTTTATTTATTCCAAATGTAGATGTACACATGGACGAAAGTTTAACTTCTGCCCCAAGTCGTTTATTGAAATTTAATCATTCTTCTAGTCAAAGTAAATTTACCGAAAATGGAATAAAATTCATTTTTAATCCTAAAGTGAAGTATATAGAAGCGACTCTTGGAGCAAGAACCAATAATCCAAGAATCGAAATAAATCCAGACTTTAATCTCGATGTTGATGAAGAATACGAAAATAAAATAGCGGCTCTAATGAAAGTAGCTGATGCTGTTAATTCTTCTAAAAGTTCTAAAAGAGTGCTTGTAATGAAGTATGACGAGCATTATGATTACTCATTAGAAAATGGAGTAACCAATATTAATAAAGCGGCTTCAGCATTTTCTACTTTTTTATCTTCGATAGTGGACTATTTAAATCCTAACAAACAATTCTTATATATGAACTCTGATGGTATCGGGCAGTTTGCTCAAGCAATGGTAGTAGTTGCAGACCATCATAATCTTAGCCCGGTTGTATTCGACCAATTAAGCAAAGGAGGATTATATGATAGAACTAAAGCTCCTAATATGGCTGAATGGATTAAAACGTTTACGAGTTTAATGAACTCTGTAGAGTTTACCGATAGTGCCGTTCATCACTTTTATGAATGGGATTCTTTTTTAGAAAGAGCATTTAGTTCAAAACGTACTGATAGCTCAGGAAATGTTTGGAAAAATCTGAATGATGCTTTAACCCAAATGGAAGAAGAAAGTGATGCTCCTTTAAGTCAGTTTGATTTACTTAAAACAGGAGTTATTAGTATGATTCCAACTAATAGACAAAAATATAATTACGGACTGAGACACAAAAATGTTGGAGATATTTTTAGACTTAAAAGTGAAAAAAATAAAGAAAACTATATAAATGTAGAACTAGAAGACAAGTTAATTCTTACTCACAGACATCTTGGAAGTAGAAACTTGGATGAGTCTAAATCACTTCAACCTGGAGATGTGTTTCGACCTAATTTAATTAGTAACTATCAAGTTACAGTATTGGAAGCTAGAAATAATGGATATTTATGTGCATGGATAGATGACAAAGGATTTCATTCTGATATATGGACTAAGGATGATTTAAAAGAAGTTGAAAGAACTCAATATACAGCACAAGTAAGAGAATTATTTAATGGAGACAGAGCAGTTTATACTAATTTAGGTGTGTTTGTTCAAAGAGGAGATATTGTACAATATGTGCATGTTAAAAATACTGCGAAAATCATGCCTATATTATATGATTTTTTTAGTCCTGAAATTACTGAAATCTCTAACAAGACCGGATTTAGTGAAAATTTTATTAGAAGGAACTACTTATCTTCAGTAGATAAGCTTAGAGATGCAATTTTTATGGATTTCTCTTTAACAGATGCTACGATAGACACAAATACAAGCATTGACGTTCTTACAAATTCAGATAATCTTTCTACTCCAGAATTCGTCGAGGATTTAGCTAAGAGTCTCTCAGATAACGGTGTGGGAATTAGAACTCTTACAATGGAAGAAATGAAAGAACAATTTCCCATGTTGAACAATGTGAAAGCTTTTGTGTATGATGGAGACGTTATTTTAAATCGAGATTTAATGACTGATGATACATTGGTTCATGAAATATCTCACTTATTCTTAGCCGATTTAAAATTTAGGCGTCCTGATACATATTATTCTTTAGTAGACAAAATGGAAGGCTCGGAAATTTATGAAGATATAAATGTTAATGGAGCCTACGATGAATTGTCTCATAGTGATAAATTAGAAGAAGCTTTGGTACATGAATTCTCTGATTATTTCACTAGAGTACTGAAGGATTATAGAGGAAGAAATATTAATTTAGAAGAGGTAGATTGGGAATCTATTCTATCTGATGCTCTAAATATTGACATTAGTGAATTTTATGACGAAGACATCTACTCTATAATGCAATTAACACTTACCGAATTTCATAATAATTATTCTACTCAGAAAACATTATACAATAAGCAGAATGCGTTAAAATCCATAAGATTAAGTAATATAAAATCTGAGTTGTTAAAAAATGCTAGTACAGACTCAGGATATAGACTAATTGAAATTTGCGAATGATATGGCTTGTTCATACACTTTAAGAGACAATAAATCAAACAAAGTCATTACCTTTACATCTGAAAAGGCATTAGACAACTACTTACAATTACATTATACTGAATTTGAGGGCTTAATCAACCATGCCTTCAGATTCAGTAAAGACTACACAACAATATTATCTAGTGATTACGAAAAATCTAAAGCTACACTAGATAAAGATAGAGAAGCCGCTCGTGCAGCTAAAAGAAAAAAAGATACAGTTAAAACTTTTGCTAGCTCCGGAAGTAATATTTATGATGTAATTGAATCTGATGAAGCAACTTCCGATGGATATGTTTCAGTCCTTAATTATATTTCCCAACAAGGGTTTGTTAAAGGATTGGATAGAGATGCTTATACTCATGCTTTGGAAAGCGAAGCTCTTAAAGACGTTCCCTCTGATGCTCAAAATAGAGAAGCAATATTACTTGAAACAAGAAATTACATAGAAAAAGTAGAATTTCCCTATTGGCAATACTTACAAGAAATAGGTAGGGGATTCCATTATATATTTGACCAAATTATAAATGCGAAATCTGGTTCGAATATTTCATTAGAAATGATACAATCTATATTTAGGTCTAGATTTAGAAAAGATTTTGTGTCTGGAAAAAATGCAACACATATAGATGGAGTGTCCGACAAAGCCCTTAAATCTTTTATTACTCAGATTACAGCATTAAAAAGAAACATAATCGATAATAAAAATAGAGGAAGAAAAGCAATAAAAGTATTTACTGAGTATATTGCAGACCATAATGGAGGAGAGGGCAACAAAATAAGAGGTAAAATTGACTTGTTGGTTGTGTATGAAGACCAGGAAGGAAATCAGTCTGTAGAAATTTACGATTTAAAGCTTTCTACTAAACCGGAAGATAGATGGGACGCAGACAAGAAAAACGCAATCCAATATCAATTAGGATTCTATAAAAGAATGCTTCAAGAAAAAGGCATTCCTGCAAGAAATATTTCGATGAAAATTATTCCAGTCCTTCTCGAGGATGTAAATAAGGAAGACTTAAATCATGCGATAGGAAATGTAAATGTAGGGGAACCTATTACGTACATACCTAGTGTTGGGCAACAAACTAAAATAGAACAGTCAATTCCAATTCCAATCGGCAAAGAGTTAGTAAGTAAGCCATTATTGGAATCCGTGGCTGGAGTAGTTTCTAAATTTTTTCCAGTAAGTAAAATCAATCAAATAGATGCTATTGATTTCGATGTTTTATATAAAGACAAAAAATACGGAGTAAGCATTGACCCTTCCACAGGAAGATATAGATTTGAAGATACTACTCGTTCAAAGAAAGAACATAGATTTATATATGCTGATACAGAAGAAGAAATTAAGGATGCATTTAAGGATTATCTGAGAAGAAAAAACGACCATGATAATGAAACTACTAATTATATTTCAAAAGATTTGAAATTTGCATTAGATAGGATTAATGGAAATATGGGATTTAATCCAAACAGAGCCTCATTAAATGTAGTTCCCAGTGGAATGTATGAGGATATGAAAGGACTGTTTGAGGCCAATTTATCAAAATACAAACTTGAGCCGGATTGGGATGTTATGATAAATGAATCCCTAACGTCCATGAACGTTATTATGCTTGTTAACAAAACAAGAAAAGAAATGGATTTTATATCCATATCTCCTTATCCTCTCGATAATGTTATTAATTTAGGGAAAGGGACATCTCTGATGGGTAGGTTTAAGACTAACGCTCAAATGGAGTTGGACAAACTTTCTATGAAAGCATCTATAGGGAATATTGAGTTAATGAAACTCATGGCTGTTGCTAATTCCTTTTCCGATACCGACCTTGGAGATTTTTCTATAGGGGAATTAAAAACTATAAATATAGATAGTAGTGAAGTAGTTTATTCTTATGTAAATCAGGATAAACTTGTTCATAATTATAACATGTTAGCTGATGCGGCTGGCTTAAAGAGAAATGGATTTAAGTTTACAGACATGTTTACTACTGTGATGAGATATTATCAAAGTATTGCTAATAATGACCAGCAAACAAGACTAAAAGGTATAACGGAATTATCTCCAGATGGAGATTTAGATTCTCTATCAAAGGCAGCCAAATATGAAGAATTAAAGTCTATCTTTAAAAACTTACAGAGTAGGTTCTTTTCTGGGAACGTTGCCCCAGACATCAATAACCCTATTACGTTTTTATATTTGCAAGTAGCGAATGCTTTAACTCAATATGGGGATACTTCTATTGACATCTTTAATGATGAATTATGGAATAAACATTTTGGTGATGTTTGGAAGCAATTAAAGGATGGCTCATTATTTAACGGAACCTATTTAAATACTATTGATACCATTCCTATAGTTCATTCAATTGCAGCAAGACTAAGTGCTACGAATAGAAATATCACTAATAGGTATGAGGTATATAAAAATAAGGATAGACAAGTAACCAATAAATACTATAAAGATGCCGGACAAGGGTTTATCGGGAAAACAGTTCTTAATAATGCGACTGTTATATTCAAGCGTTTAATCGATAATTCTGAAGAAGGAAAGAAAAGATTTAGAGTGAAGAATCCGTGGGATTCATCAAGTGACCTAAATCCTGCAGAGCGTGAATATTTAAAATACTGGCTGGAAGATTTAAATAGGATGAGGTTCCCTAACCAAACTAGAGAAGAGTTAGGAGAACGATATTTTGAAATTCCCTTATTGAGAGGTTCTTCTTGGTCTAAAATAGTAAACGGAAAAAATAGCTTAGCTACTTTCAAAGAAGATGGAGCATTAGAAATGGTTAATCCTAGAATGACTACTACTGAACAAGAACGATATATTTCGGAAGATTCCCTTAAAACTCTTGTAGAAATGTATAATGTATTTGATGCTTCTAATTCTATTGGTGCAAGAGAAAGTATGTTAGCTTCTACGAACGGAAAACCTGAACAAATTTACGAAACTAATTTAGAACATATTAAAGATATGTATCAGTTCTCTCTCATAAGAAAAGAAGAAATGGATGAAATTCTGCCAGCAGTAAATGCAGCTATTGTTTCCCTTCAATTTGTCCAGACTTTGTCGCATAAAGACGCAAAAGCCACCATCGACTTCCTTAATGAATATATAAAGTCTTCTGTGTTTGACGAATCATTAGTTCCGAAAGAAAGCAGAGGAATGTTTAAATTGTTAGGTATGGCTAAGGGTGTGTCTACAAACTTTATTCTAGGATTTAACTATTTATCCGGAGCCAAAGAAACTATTACAGGATTCCTTAATTTGTATGAAAAAGCTGTTGCTAACTCTTTGACAGATAAAGATAGAATAGGCGTGAAAGATATGACTTCTGCTTATACGACTGTATGGGTCGACTCAGCTAAACAAATAGGAACTATTACTTTGTTAGAACATTTAAATTGGCAATATCGTATGGCTAATGTGGACATGAATGCCATTGTAGATAGAATGAATTATGAAATTACTGACGGATTGAGGTTTAAAGATAGAATGTTCTGGGCTAATAGAGCTCCTGATTTTCTAAATCGTATGACTATTCTCGTAGGCTATATGAAGAAACATGGCTGTTACGATGCTCACACTCTATTACCTGACGGGACGGTTAAATATGATTGGAAAAAAGACAAGCGTTTTAATTTATTAGCCGACCCTAATTCTGATATGAATTCCACAGAATGGCAATATCAGCGTTCTTTATACAACAGAATGATTGAGTCCTTTATTGCATCAAACGTCAAAGTCGTAAATCCGGATGGAACAACCAGAACTCTTACTACAGAGAAGGATAATAGAGGTGTTTATAAAGATGCTCTTCCCCAAGCTTATACAGAAGAAGAAGCTAAAATGATTAAACAAGAATCTGATAGTATGTTTGGTTACATGGACCATGATACAAAATCACTATACTTAAAAAAAGGATTGTTCTTGTTTCTTCATCAATTTCAAACCTTCTTATCTGCTAAAAAGAATCAATGGTTTTTAAAAAGAGGAGTTTATGATTATGGACACTGGGTACATCTAACAGAGAACCCAGACGGTACTGGAGCAAAATTATATTGGAAAACAATAGAAAATCCAGACGGAACTATTGAAAGAATAAAAACCACAGAAAACACTGGAGAACCCATTATAGATTGGCAAGGTAAGATTATGGAAGGAATTTTTTGGTCTTTGAAAGACATGTTTAATATTCTTAATCCAAAACTTGCTGCAGAAGCGTGGAGAGACCCAGTTAAAAGAAGAAATTTAATTTTAGCTTTAGAAGATTTAGCTATTATTGGATTTATAGCTTTAATTATCGCATTATTGTTTGGAAGCAAAGATAAAAATTCTTTATCTCCAGCTGAACAGAATGTAATAAGACTTGCAAATAATGTGGGCGGGGAATTTAATATGTTTAAAGTATTTACTGGAGCAGTAGATTTCAAGATGCCTATGTTCCAATTCTATGGAGAGGTATTCACTGATGGAGTGAAAGTATTAACGGGGGATAAACATATGCTACGTATGCTAACTGACAATACCGGAACATTCAGACCTTTAAAACCAACTGTAATGGAATACTTCCCATCTCCTAATTCTCAAGCATAGTAAAAAAAAATAAGGGCGACAATCAAGTATATACTTTCGTATATGCCTGACTATCGCCCTTATTTTTATAAATCCACATGAAGTTCTTGTATAGTGTACTTATAAGCTCTAATTACCGAAGTTATAAATTCATCTATAGTTCCATTGTTGTCAATTTCTAGTTCAACCTTTAATTCATCAATATGTTTTTCGCTCTCATGATTTCCAGCTCCTGCGCTATCTCTAATAATTTTCCAAACAACACCACCCTGTTTGTGTATAGCTTCTTCCTCATTTGGAAATCTTACATCTGGAATTATCCATTTAGTTTCTACATCATATTGACCATCTGTATCTCTACTAAATTGATACTCATTCATTAAAGCTTTTACCCATAAGTCTTTATCTATAGCTCTTCCAACTTGAGTTCCAAATAATTGAAGGAATTCTCTATTTGTCATAGGGTTACCTTCTGTATTTAATAACGGAAGTTCAGTCCGACTATTTTTAAAACTTATAGACTCAAAATCATCCGAGTTACAACCTAATATAAGAGCTGCGCATCCTTTCAATGTTTCGGCAAAGCTATGCTTCTCCCAATCACAATTAATTAAATATGAGAAATCTGGTTCTTTGTCAGATATCCACTCTTTACAGAATTCTTCTAGAGTTTTACAGCTAGTTACTATATTAATTTCTCCACAACTAGCCTTTCTCCACACATCTATTGCTTTAATAATACTACATGCAGTATCTTTTCCAGCTTGAGCTTTTCCAGCTATTCCAATAATCATTTTAAATAATAGGTTAATTCATTCATTACAAATTCATTATCTAGATATGGCATTTTCTCTAATATTACTCTATAGTATTCAGATAATTCTTCTCTTGATATTTCATCGGTAAACCCCAGTTCTGAAAAAGGGTCGGGTTTTAGTATTAGCCTATGTATTTCACTTGATATACTGTGCAGTATCGGGTCTGATTCTTCTAAATTATGCATCATTGTTAATATTTGCTCCAAATATTATTAAAAATGCTCCAATTCCAGCCAATCCAAGAAGGACGTGGATGCAAAACATAAAATACAATAATATAAAAAATAATATAATTCCTCCTGCAGTAGTACATACTACAGATAAATTATCTTTCAACCAGCATCCCAACAATTTCAGCCACGAGTTTTCCATTTGCTGTAGGAAATTTAGATTTTACTTCTTTAATAACTAAACCCATCTCTTTCTTTTCTATGGAGTGATAATTATTATTCTTTAGCCAGGCTTCTATATCTTCTTTAGAAGGAATTGCCGGAAGAAATTCCTTAAGAATCTTAGCTTCGGACAATTCAATTTCAGATAGGTCTACTCTACCTGCATTTTTGTATTGTTCTGCAGTATCCTCTCTTTGCTGTGCCATCTTTTTAATGATTTGGATTTCAATGGCATCGTCAAGAGGTTTTGCATTTTTCTGAGTTGAGTAATTTACAAATGCCGTTTTGACAGCTCTAAGAACTTCCGTTTTTGTTTTGTCCTTAGCTATCATTGACTCTTTAATGAGAGTATTTATTTGTTCTTTAATCATATTCATTAAGATATTTGATGTCTTCTCTTTATATTTTGAGCTGTCCCACTATCCCATCTTCCCTTTCTTACAAAAGCTATATCAACATCAGAGCTCCTGGTCATAGCGGAGTCTCTTTCCTCATCAGTTTTATATCCCCCGTGGTAACAAATAGGGACTCTATCTGTTACGCTTGGAGTATGTCTCGGTTTATCAAACATGTGATATATTGTCAATGGGCACATAAAGTTCTCAGCGATGTAGTCCATAGCCATCTTATCAACACCTTCGTAATCTCCTACTACAAACTCTGGTTTATCATCTTCATAATAAGCGGTTCTTAAAGCCATTACGTAATACTTTTCGAACTCTTCTTTTGTTATATCCCTGTGTCCACTTACAAAATATATCATGGTACTATTTGATTCTCCAACGGTTGTGATTCTATAACTTTAATGTTATACCAAGAAATAGCCTCTATAATTCGTCTTTTATGGTTAAAGGCCCATTCATAATTCTCAATGTCTTTAATAGGAATCCATTGTATTGTTGCAACTTCATTTTTTTCTCCTTCTCCATTTAGAACAGCTTCCATGGAAGTGGAAATATTGTCTTTTCCGTATTCTAAAACTGTTATATAACGAAGTGTTACATTTCCATTATTACAATACTCAGGGTCTGTTTCAACTCCAAACAGGGTCCATTTCGATGGGTCAATTTTGACCCCAGTCTCTTCAAACGTTTCTCTAGAGCATGCATTTTCAGCTTTTTCCATGTCTAAATAGCCGCATGGGCAATTCCAATAACCCTGAAAATCTGGAGTTCCTTCTCCTCTTTGATTTGCCAAAACATGCCAAACTCCATGTATTTTACAAAATACAAATGCAGCAACTGCACAGTACCGACCAGACCATAGAGTCTCGCCAGCGTGTTCTCCTTCTCTAATTGTATAACTCCAATTTTTCATCTGTGTTTTCTTTTATGTTCTTTAATTTCAGAATCTTCTGGGGATGATTTATAAGGATTATAAACGGGAAGATATTTTCCCTGCACTGCTACAACAACATCTGTTGTTCCATTAAAATAATGGTCAGATTCATATATAAGAAGTTGATTATCAGTTTTGCGTTTGTAAGCAACATACATAGGTTTATTTTCCTTTACGCATGTCTGATATTCATTCTTAACACCCCTTGTCATGTTTTTTACTTCGCAACCCCAATCAAACTTATTTAGGATAAATACCACTGCGTCAGCATTTAATAAGCAGTCGTCTTTGTAAGGAGTTCCTTTTATCCAATAAGATACTTCATAGCCTTTATCTTTGAGTAGGTTTTCTACATCTGGGACAAGATGGCTACAATTCATACTATATGAAATGTATGCTGTTTTATTCATTTTTATAAAGATTAAATCGATGAATATATTGACTGATTGCTTTAGGCACTAAAGGATAAATCTGCTTTCCGTCTTTTACTAAGTATCGAATCATTGTAGAACTAATATTGAATGTATTACTGATATATCCGTCAACTCCTGTTTTGAACGCAATTCCATCCCTGTTAATTACAATCAATTTGAAGTTATCAAGAATCCATCGTCCTTCTTTCCAATCTTTAATTTTATCCACAATGTCTGCACCAACTATCAAATATAGTTCTTCATTAGGATAATCATCTTTTAATAATTGAAGAGTCTGGTAAGAAAAATGAGGTTCGGGAGTTCTATAGTCAATGCTTGACAATGTACAGTTGTTAATTTCCTCAATTGCTAATTGAATCATAAAACATCTATGTTGAAATTCAGAAGCTTCGTTTTCCTTCCAAACATTTTGCATAGTTGGAACTACTACAACTTCATCTACTAAGTTTTCATTTAACACAGATGTAATCATGTACAAATGACCCATATGAATTGGGTCAAATGTTCCTAATAAAAATCCTACTTTCATTGTATTTTATTAAAATCGAATAATGTTAATTCTTCTGTTGCTTTGTCGTAGATGTCGATAATGGCTTTAATGCCGTTTGGTTTTAGATTTCTAGTGCCTATTCCTGCAAATTTTTTATGCAAGAAAGGAACAGAATCTAAATTTCTCCACTTGTTCATAATAGTATGGTAAGACATCCATTTATCCGATTGCTGAATAAACACAAAGCATGGTTTACCAGCATCAATAGCCATTTGAACAGCCCACCCAGTTCCCCCATTAACTACTTCTTCGCCCTTAGGAGTCTTAATGAAACCGTCAGCAATTGCAAATACAGCAGTGGAAGACTCTACTTGCATCCAGTTTCTGGCTAGTAGAGATAAGTACTTATCATATCCAAACCGCATTAATGTTTTCTGGGCTTTGTTAACAGCTCTAACTCCTCTCCAATATTGCTCTTCAGTTATAGGAGTATTTCCTATGGGAGTTATTCTGTTATGATAATAATGTATCGCAGTTTTCAAACCATAGGCTCTACCTATCAGGTCCCACATAGTATCACTTCCCTCAGCCCCTCCCGAATATAAAGTATAACTACTTAGCATATTTCTCTCTTGGTATATAAATAGGAGCTTTCTTACGTTTAAACTCAGAAGCTAAGTGTCTATCCCAAACTTTGTTAACCACCTCTTCACCATACTTTTTATATAAATCAGATTTTTTATTTGTTTGGATATGTACTACATTTCCAGCAAGCATATAAGTTTCCTCGGAACTTTCACATGAAGTAAGTGTTCTAAGAATATCATCAACTTCATTATAACTTTTAGCCCCAATTTGGTCTAAGTCAGAATTGCTAATACCAAGACCATCAGTCGGAGTTAAGGCTATAGATGCTTTAATAGCAGACATTTTGGCGGATAAATCGTTTGGAATGGTATAATACTTTCCTTCTTTCCTCATTTCGGAATCATACTTATAAAATATGTATTCTGCCAATTTATAAACTTCGGTCTTCCATAAGTCTTGAATTGGGTCGAAATCACCCACATCACCATGAATAGTCCAGAATCCAAGTTGGTACTCCGTCTGATTGTCAGTAGACATTACCAAGCCCTTATGAAGGCTAGCTATATCATATAAATGCTGCATTCTACATCTAGCCTGTAAGTTACCATTAGCAATAGGAGTTCTGCCTTTCCATTCCTCTAACGCTACAATGTCATGATATTCCATTAAATCATGTATGGATAGCTGCGGGTAACTTTTACTATCCAGTATGGCATCTACTAAGGCAGCCTTGTAAGATAAATCCAATCGTTTAACATTGAACTCATCACAAAACGCTTCCCCTACTAACTTAGATACATCAAACTCATCCTTCTTATTCTTAATAGGAAGGCTTCTACCTATAAGAGGAATCCCAGTTTGCTTACTTACTTCATGGCAAATGGCAGCGACAACAGTGGAGTCTATTCCTCCGCTAATGCCTAATACCATTGCTTTAAGATTATTTTTGAATAAATAATTCTTAGTCTCTTCTACTAAAACATTAAACACCTTGTTGTAATCCATCTGTTATATATACATTTGATTTAAACCTGTAAAATAGATAATTATATTGTGTATCAGTCATTTTAACTGCAGCACACATAATCCAGCCTTCTTCACCTAAACTCTCAAGTTCGTTAATGCTCATAATCGAGCCGTATACCGTTTTTCTTAAATATTCTACATTCATTTTATTCTAAGTTCAGATAAACATAATTCTACTTCTTTTGCACTTCCGGTATGCTTCCCTAAATCATCAGACAACTTAACACAATCAAATACCGGCTGGTTTTTATTCATTCGACAAGAAGTAAGCTTCATAACAATATTGGACGGTTTATGTCCAGTATCGTTGGTAAGATTGGTTCCAATACCAAAAGCGCAACGAATACGTCCTCTACAATACTCTCGAATTTCGAGAGCTTTGTCAAATGTAAGAGCATTACTAAAGATAATAGTTTTAGTAGTTGGGTCAATACCTAACTCTTTATAGCGAGCAATGGCATTAGTAACAAATTTAAATTCATCGCCACTATCTTGACGTATTCCATCAAATAACTTAGCTTGTTTTCGAGACAGGTTCTTGAAAAATACAGCAGAAGTATAGGTATCGCTTAATGCAATTCCCAAGTCGCCATCATACACATTAACCCAGTTTTCTAGTGCCATATAATTAGCTTGTTTATAGCCGTACATAGCACCATGGAACATAAACCACTCATGAGGATGAGTTCCCATCATAGGCATGTCGTATTTCATAGCTAGATAACAGTTGGAAGTACCGGTACAGTATATAGCATTACTTTTTAAGTCCTTTATTACATTTTCTTGAACATTATACGAATAACGTCTACGAGTTCCAAATTCTGAAAAGAATATTTGATTCTGATTTGACAGAACTATTTTAGGAGCTAGTCTAGCAAGGACATCGGACATATTAATGGTATTGTTAAGCATTTTGTTGCGAAGCTCTGACACCATTGCTAAAATAGGCACCTCGTACAAGGTAACTCTATAAAGATAATCAGTTACTTTAATGTGTAGATGTTTGTCCTCATCCAGCCAGATTTGAACTTTACCAGAATTTAACTTAACTCCGCTTAGCCACTCCCAGTACATTGAAGGGATAAAACGACAATGTGTTGTCATATAATCCTGTTCATCATGAGTTAACCTTAAAGAACAGAAATTAGAAATTTCCATTCTTAACTGTTCTATAAATTCTTCGGTATATTGAGTATTATCTCTATCAAAGAATTCAAATGTTCCCACAGCTTGTGGAAATAATTTCATATAAGCATATGAAGTTGTAAACTTGTATAAATCTGTATCTAATATTGATTTAATTATCATAATATGTTATTTATTAAAATTCATATTCGGAAATATTGTTCTCTTCCATAAACTTTTGAAGAGTTGTCCCATCGTCTATAGAAGCAATTCCAGGAAGATATACTTGTATGTCCTTCCAAATGGGTTCCAAATTTTTAATAGTATTCAATACACAATAATCACCAGCCACCCCGCATATGATAAACTTATCTCTGCCTGCTGTATAATCTATATAACAAAGTTCATCATTCCCATTGTAATAATACACTTGTTCGCAGTTGGGATTATAGGTGAGATTTTGAAAAGCCCCATATTGTTCCTCTTCGTGAGCTTTGGTAGTTATATAATAAGATTTATGGACTTTACTACATCGTTGTAAAAGTCCTTCAAATATCGCAGCTCCTTCGGAAAATTGCACACAATGTTCAGGCCATTGACCTCCGTTTAGTTTAAATGATTCATGAGAAGGAACATGCCAATCTGCAGTAAAGATTACTTTATCAATTTCATTAGATTCTATTAATGCATAAATGTTAAATAAAGCTTCAAATGCTCCCTTTACAGGAAGCTTTCCGTCTATATTTATAAAATCATTCTGCATATCAACAACAATAAGTGTATTCATGTCTATTTAATAGTTACTAGTACTCCGATTATTATAAACATTAAAATAAGAGCAACTGGAATCCATAAAGGAGAAGTTACCCACCACCAAGACCAGGTTATGACGCCCACAAGTTTTAGTACTAAGAAAATTAGGAATAGGACTGTACCAAGTCCTACTCCACTACTTGAATTACTCATTCTATAATTAAAGTTAAAGGTTCATTTACTAATTCGTATCGTTCATTTACCACAGATACGTTAGCCAATTTAATGTCGTCTAAAGTTTGCAGTATATGTTCTCCAGAGTGAATATGTCCACAGAATACATATCTGGGATGCTTACGTAATATTTCGTCCGCCAACCAGGGATTACCTGCTTCCACTCCAGTTTGAAATCCTTGATTAATTTTTCCTACTCCACATAATGCAGGAGCGTCATGCGTAAGTACAAAATCACATTTCTCCGGCATAGTATCATAAGCTTGTTTTAAAGTTCCTTCTTCATACATATATGCCCAATTACCAAATATCTTACAATAGGGTGTCCCCCATATAGTATACTTCTTGTCTTCGAAATATAAATCAATAGATTCATTATCGAGAAGTACTAATTTATATTTAGTGGGAGTATATAGTACGCTCGCCTTTTTCAACTTATCTTGATACATATTTGCTAAAGCAAAATCGTGATTGCCTCCTACCATATATACCATTTCGCATGGCAAATCATTTATCCATTTAGCGAAGTCAGTTTTAAGCCACTTTTCACTTTGCGGAATGTTTCTTTGCATATGGAGAGGCGTAATGTCTCCACATATAAATACTACATCGCAAGGAGCAATTTCTGGAAGAAATCCATGTAAATCCGATAAAGATGTAATTATCATCTATGAGTCCTCCTTGGTTTAATTAAGTTCTGCACATTATTTACAATAGGTTTTTCGATAGGATTTACTTTAATAGGATTTACTTCAATAGGAAGATTTTCATGTTTTCTCTGAACAGGGTAAATTCCAGATTTAGATATTTTATATAACATATCATCTGAATCCCCTAATACTTCTTTTAATTGTTCTGTAATTCCTTTCTTGCCAATGCCTTCACCTACGATACCTTCACTACTATCATATGTAAACTTCTCAGAAGTTTCAGACCATTTTGGTCGTTTATTATATATGTACCACTCATCGGAATCGAAGGAAATATAAAAACAAGGTTCGTTCATTTTTGTAATTTAGATTTAAATTGCTCAAAGGTTTCTATTTTAGGAACTTCCTCTCTATTTATTACCCAGTACTTACTAGGTTCTTTATCTTGATAATCTTTCCTATACTCATTATAAATATCCAGTATATGAAAGAACTCCTCTAGTTCAGAATTGTCTAATGCCTCATACAAGGTATCTATTTTGACAACAAAATACTTAAAACCTTCGTATATACTTTCAAGGGCTTGTTTAGTTGTTACGAGTTCCCTTAATTCCGGAGTTTTCATAGTTTCACACGTAATTAGAATTCTAGCACGCAAAATAGGACTTTCAATTTGCTCTGCTAGATTCCAATCTTGCCAAACAGACTTTCCTTCAGGAACGTCAACTATCCACTCGTCTTTTTCGGAGCAATATTTAAGAACTCCATCTGTTTGTACATACCAGATATCTCCATTCTTTTCAGTTACACAATATTCTTTCATTAATATAAATAATATTAAATTATTATTCCCCTTCTTTTAGATACACAAATTATAATAAAAAGGGTAAGTATTATTGATGTAAAAGAAGAAACAAATTTTGAAAATATCATTTCTTCAATTCTCCCATAACACCACGATTTATTCTTTCTTCAATTCGTTCTTTACAAGCCGCAAGATACATTTCTAGACCTTCTATTTGTTTGGAGTTTTGGTCAGAAGGATACTTAGCGTTTAACTTTTTCACTCTATCTAAAAGAATAAGAGCAAGTTGTTCTGATTGCCATCCTGGAATAACGCTTCCATCTTCATTCTTTTGAACAAACTGGATAGTGTCAGTCTTGTCAATATAAGTAGATGTTTGTTTCTTGGAATCATATCCAGTGCACATACGAGCGCGATAGCGGTGTGCTCCTTCATATCCGTCATTAGGAATTACTTCAATAGTAGGTTCTAGACTCGGGAAAACTAATAATTCTTCAACTGGTTGAAATTTCTTTTGTAAAGCCATAATATTTTTTGTTTAAATAATTTATAAGTGAGAATTTATCTTATTCTTCTTTAGCCAATCTTGAAAATACCAAAGTTGGCCGCATCCTCCGCCAATGTCATCTTGACCTGCAGGATTAAACACCCTAGTGGAAAATCCTCTAGAAATCATTTTTTTATTAAAACTCTCGATAAGTTTTAATTGTCTTTGAATAGAGGAATGAACGCTTTCATCTTTTTCACATATAACAGACAGAGTTACTTCCCAAACATCTGGATTAAATGTTTCTTGAAGATTGTCAATATCGACCAATCTTGCGTTTCCTTCATGAACACAGTAATTGAAGAAAGGTTTTCTTCCAACGTTGGCTGCCCAGAATTCTCCTGCAGCAGCAATTTGTCTAAGGGTAGATGTTTTAGTAGGAATCAGCTTTGCTCTTGCAGAATCAGTAGATTCATGAACAGAAAATTGTAATCCAACTTTAGGGATTCTCTTAGATAATTCCACAAATTCTGACATATGCTTATATATAGATGCTGGGGCAGATGTAGACACAAGAAGCTGCGCATTTGGATACATTTCATATAAACGTTCGATAGCTTCTTCGAGGTTAGCAAAATTCAGAAATGGTTCTCCCATGCTCATAAACATTATCTGAAATTTCTTTATTTCATTAGTACAACAATCAATAGAATTGAGTACTGTTACCACTTGTTCTACTATCTCGTGCGCTTCTAGATTCCTTATAAAGAATTTACCAGTTCCACAGAATGTACAACCTACTGGACATCCGGATTGAACTGAACAACATATTACTGTTCGTTCAGCGTAACTGTTGTAACGATATAGTACTGCTTCTGCAATACCTTTCTTTGTTACACCACTAGCTCCCCATTCAAATACAAACTTCTTAACATTAGTATCAGAAGATTCAAAAATCTTATATTCCATCCTTATCCGTGTAAATTTCTTTTAGTAATTATTTCTTTTAACTGTTGCCAAGACACTGGTGTATAATCATTGTTATCCATACCAACATCGTATTGGTTTGGAACTAATTTATCCTCAAAAGGTGTCTTTTTACCTTTTTCAGTATGTATGTGTCCATATAGTTGCCAACTTCCTCTATGCGAACCATCCCATGTAATCATAGGATAATGGCTCATAAATACTTGCTGATTTTTACACTCTTCGTCACCAGTTATAGTTATCATCATCTGTCTTTCGACAGCTTCAAATCCATTTTCTGGAATATATTTCAACTTGTCGTGGTTGCCCAATACGAGGTATTTATAACCATTTAGTTGAGGTAGAATCTTTTCCCAACGTGTCCTTTGACCAAAGCAAAAATCGCCCAATATGAACACCGTATCGTCCCATGAAACTACTTTATTCCAGTTTAGTATGAGTTGGCGATTCATTTCCTCAGCAGTCTCAAACGGACGACTACAATACTTAATAATATTTGCATGGTCAAAATGACAATCAGAGGTGAAAAAAACATGATTACAGTCAAATTTATTACTTAAATTAGCCATTTGTTCTAAGTTTACCTAGTTGTTCTTTAGCATTGTGTGCGTCTATTCCTGTTAAATAAGATTCGTTCTTATATACCTTATAGCAAGCACAATTTTTAAATTTCTTTCCAGAAGTACAAAAAGGACAAATTTCATTTCTACCTGTTTTATATCCTGTAAGTTTAAGTTTGTTTATATATGGAGTGTGCATTTTAATCCACATATTCTTAAAATCCTCGTTGTTCATTAACTCAGATATTGCTTCTTGCGCAGATGTTTTCTGATTTACTTCTTCAACAATTTCTCTATTTACGTCTTCAGTAGTCATTTCATTAAGCTTTTTACTTTTTTAAACTTTCCACATTTCTCGCATTTGAAAATATAGATGCTGTATCTAGAACCGTCATAGTCAATTCCAGTATTATCTACTCTAATTTCTTTAAACAGTTTGTATTTGTGACAACAAAACAATTTATCTACAATCTGTTTAATTATTTGTTTTATAAAATCCATACCTTACCAACATGAAATGTCTGTTATATTTTTCTCAGCACCACAAATATCGCATTTTACAACTATTAAATTACCGAGCCCGGTAGGGGTAAACATAATAGTGTACCCTCCACCAATTGCTCCTACATTAGTCCTGCATGATTTATGTTTAGCTATAAATTTTTGATACTTATAAGCTTCTTTTTCATTTAATGTAAATACTTTTTCCATTTAAATGTGAAAATCAACAACGGTTACAGGAATTTCGTCGTGCAAAGAGTCAACATAATTCCAAAATTCCTCATCCCATTCTTTTGGGTCTTTATCATTAAAGGTCATTCCAAACCATCCCATTTCTGCGCACTCTACCCAATCTCCACCGGGAGTAACAAAACAAAATGGAACACGCTTTTGTTCTTTCATAGCATCCCAATCCACTTCATTTTTAGTAGCATATATAGCGGTTAAAGGTTCTCCGTTTTCATCTTTTTCTTTTAAGAGTAACCATTCTCCCCATCTACCTCCTTCTATGTACCAATCCCATTTAGAATCAGGATTATATGTAGATAGAAGGTTATCTTCATCATCCCGTTCGTATCCCCATTTTTTAGCTTCTTCCCAAGCATTTTCATAGGATATTTCGAATCCTTCTTCTATAATTTTTTGTGCATGTTGTACATGATTTTTCTCCCAATCAGATTCAGGATTTGGATGTTTCTCTAATACCTTCAAAGCCCATTCATAATCCTCTATTCGTTTTGTTCTAACTACATTTACAGCCTCATCCTTGGTGTATTTAACATATACATCCACCTCTCGATTCTCGTCATAAGGCTCTAATAACTCCTCGTGGTCAAATCCAAAAACTAATCCTACAAAGTGTGACATTAATATTTATTTTGATAAGTCTAAAGACTTTGTTAAATAATTGATTGCATCTAATTGTCCTGAGGTTAGGGATATATGTGTATCGTTTATATAGATATCCCACCCTTCTCCATTATGCCATTCAGTAACTTCAATAAAATCAGATTCTTTAGCTAAGTAATCGTATTTATCAAGGTCATCAAATATTGCCTTCTTATTATATTTTTCCATAATATTTTGAACCGTATTGTATATAGACATGTCACTCTCCATGATATGCAAACCCATAAGCTGCTCCCTCTAGGAGATATAGGGTATCTTCCTCCAAATCTCTAGTAGTCCATTGGAAGTATGGAAGAGAGTATCTTACTATATTGAAGAATACTTCAAGGAATTCATCCTCTGCATAGTCAAACCAGTAACATCCAGCAGGAGGGCCATATTGAACATCCTCAGTGGTTATATACTCATCATCTATTATATTAAGTTCTAATAGCTTCTTTGTATACTCCTGTGGAATCCATCCATCTGCTTCATATTCCGAGCCCACTTCTTTTATATAATCGAATCCTAACAATTCTGTGGTTTTTCTATAAGCATTAGTAATCTCTTCAACAGAGTGAGTAGCTACTATATGATATTCTGATGTATTAGCATGCCCATCACCTGACGGGTCACCCAGCGTAAAACAAATATTATACATTATTATTTCTATTAAAAATATTCTTCAAGTTCTATAGATAAAGACCTAAGCACATTATTTACTACTTCGTCCTTATCTATTATTGTTATATTATTAGGATAGTCAATATGAAAATTTTTCGGATATTCTTGACTAGTAAGAGTTAGTCTTCCAGATTGTTCGTCATAATCTACTCCATATCCATAAAAACATAAATAATCATCTGGAACAACTCCGAGAACATAAATATACGACCATCCATTTTCATAAGCATCATAGAACACCCATTTATTTTTGTACTCATCATAGGAAGGATTATTAATGGCATTTGATGCATATAGTTCCTCCCTCAACTCTTTTAATTCCCATTCCAAACGATTTATTTCACTTTGTATTTCGTCTGAAGTTCTAACTTTTTTCATAAATATCTTCTCTTAATAAATTCTTCGTGTAAAGGTTGTGCTAACTCTCTTGCTTGAGGATGTGCACTACCTGAGTCTCTCAATTCAAAAAAATGTTTCCAATCACTTTGAAATCCAGTCATTACAAGTTCTGTCTTTAAACTGTTTGGTAATACTGCCCTGGCTTCTTGTGGTTTCCAACCTCTCTTAATTAGAGCAAAATAAGCTGCTTCTGAATGTTCAAGAGAATCTTTAAAATCTAAATTAGTCTCTATATCGTCCAACCAAGAAGGAAGAATATAAGTAATTTCATTACCAAACTTATCTTTAGAATAATTGCAATAGCGTGTGCTTTCTTGAGCAAACGAAAATACTCTATGTCTTACAAATTCGTGGCTAACACCTCTATCGCAAACAAACTTAACAGTATATCTCTTTTCATGAAATTCTGTAGGTTCACAGATGTACTGTAAGTCACCTAACCAATTATTTTCTACTAATACTCTATAATTAGTAGTAATATAAACATCTTGATAAGCCTTTTGTTTTTCTTCCCAAGTTTTACAATGTGCTGGATAATCTCCGAAGATAACTTTAGAATATGGATTCCTTATATATTTATTCTCCATATTAACACAATCATAATCTTCCATACTATCCCCATAGTTTCTTGTTTTAAGATATACAGTACCATGTTCAAGCATAGCTCCATGACCGGACTTTATCATTCTTTCTACAAATTCTTTAGCAGATGTATCTGTGATTTTATCTTCGGATTTATAACAAGTTCTTCCGGCGATTTCTATTTGTCTGTATATAGAATTTAAAAGTTCCTCTTTTACCATACGTGGGCCTATTTCCATGTCAGCAGGAACAACAATTTCTTTCGGTTTTTGTTCTAAAATTTCAAACGAAGGTTTTACTAATTTCATCAGTTTTTAAATTTATCAATGACTTCTTGAATGGACAAATCTCCTAATACTCTTGCATATTCGTTTATCATTTCTAATCCATATTCTTTATTATAACCTTCGTCATGCCCTATGGTGTTTGAAACCATTTGAATTGCAGTGGTTATTAATCTGATGTCCTCTATTGTGGCAGGAATCAGAGCATATGTTTCGTCTATCTTATCATTAAATATAAATCTAAAACTAGATATAATACATTGTTTCTTAATAAATGTAACATGTTTAAGATTACAGACACTATCACTTAGTGTCTGCATTGTTACTCCATCATAAAAACCCATCCCGATAAGAAACCCATTTCTATATACCTTATATAGAACGTCCTTACTGTACCTATTATTATACCATTCGTAAAATTGTTTATAATTTAACATATTAATGAATCCAATGGTCCCCTATTGATATATCTGCAGTTAACGGAGCTCTGGTGCAAAATGGCTTTCCTCCGCTTTCCATACATTGTACTAAGACTTTTGCCACTTCATCCGCAATTTCTTCTGGAGCTTCTAAATTTATTTCATCGTGAACTGGAACACAGTATTTAACTTTGAAAAGGAGGTTATTTTCCTTTAGCCAATTAAATAACTTTATAGAAGCTAATTTAAAACATAAAGCACCAGCTCCTTGTATTGGGTAGTTAACTGATTGCTTCATAGAATCCATAAGTCTGCGTTTCAAGAAATCAGCTTCTTGAAACAGAGGGTCATCTTCAATTTGATTTTGCAAAACATACTGTCCGTCGATGGTCCCCAAATCATCATTAATTCTATTCAAATTATCCCAATCGTAAATAAAGGCTTTGTGTCCGGTTATAGGACTTAATAATATATAACCATGTTTTACAACAAATTCTTTTTGCCTCTCTTGGTAAGCTTTCAGTCCAGAGAAACCATTCATATAGTTGTTTTCTATTTCTTGAGCTCTCTTTTTAGATATGCCGTAATTTCTTACTAAAGTACTTGCATTTCCTGCATAGTTAAAACAAAATTCATATCCTTTGGCCTCTTGTCTAAGTTCATGAAATCGTTTTTTAATTTCCTTAGTTGGCATATCTTGAGGAATAACATCCTTAAACACCATTTTAGCAGTCAATGCATGCATATCCTTTGAACCATTTATAAGTTCGTCTAACATAGCTTTATCGTTAGCTATGGATGCCATTAGGAATGATTCTTGACCACTATAATCCACCGAAATCCACTTGTTGCCCTTCTCAGCAACAAAACAAGCTCTAGTAATTTCATCGTGAGGAAGGTTTTGCAAATTTGGGTCACTAGAACTTAACCTTCCGGTATCAGTTCCAAGTTGATAAAAACTAGCATGAATACGTCCAGTTGCTGGATTTATTAGATTCAAAAACTTTTCGCCAAAGGCTTTAACTAACTGTCCTGCTTTTTTGTATGTAACGTATGGTTCTACAATAGAGCACTTGTGTTTTTGAGGTTCTATTTGTTTGATATTTACAGACTTGGTTTTTTGTTTGGTTTTCTTGTCAATAACTGTACAATTTAACCCAAGCAACTCGAAAAGAGGAACTACTTGTTTACTACTGTCCCAGTTTATCTTACATTGATAATTGTTATTAAATCCAGAAAACAAATCTCCTTGAAGGTTCTGTTCTACATAATCAAACGGAACTCCATATTTATATTCTACGCCTTCATCCGTAATTATTCTCCTTACTCCAAACGCAGAAGCTGGAATATTCATAAGGTCTTTTGTTTCCCTTTTTAAATTGGTTTTCATAGTAGCCTGAACAAATGGCTTGCCTTTATATGCAGGGTCTGGGTGTTCCATTTTGTGCTGCTCATAATAGTCTTCCACCCATTTGTTAATTTCAGATTCTGCAGTATGCATATCCTCTATATCTTTCTTCATCTTGATTCTCCATTTGTTAACATCAATTTTTGCACCACAATACTCTATGTAAGCAAGAACTGGAACAAAATGATTTTCGAAATCAATAGCGCGAAGAAGGTCTTTCTTTTTCAGAGCAGCCATTTGTTTCTCCTTTATAGATGTTAAATACATAACATCATGGGCAGCATAAACTATGACATCCTCGGTGAGACCAGTATTAACAATCTTACCTCGAATACTCTTATCCAAGTCTAAATTTAGATATTGTCTAGCTGCTGACTGCAAAGACAAACTATGGAATTGAGCAGGATATCCTAAGAACAACAATTTCTCGGCAATCATTCCATCCCACACATTCACAGGAACAATCTTATGACAATACAAAAACTTTAAGTCGAAAGATAAATTCCATCCAAGTAATGTTATTTTATCATTTTCAAATACTGGTCTAAAATATTCTACATCTACTGTTGTAGTATCTACCACTATTTGGTCTTCCCCCAAACCAAATTGAATACATAATAAAGCTTTGGTATGGGGGTCCAATCCTTCAGTTTCTGAATCATATTCTATCCAATCATGTTCAAGTATCAACTTTAGAGCCGTTTCTTTATCCATGATTTGATAGGCTTCAGACTTAAAAAATCGCTGTTGCTCAGTTACAAGATAAATCATTAGTCTACGCAGACTTCAATACAGCTCATATCAATATCTCCTTGAGTTCCAATTAAATCTGCTATACGTTCTTTTAGAAGTCTCGCTATATCAGATTCATCTTTGTCTAATTCTCCTGAATATTCGTAATAAAAGTCTCCTTTAACTTCTACGGAGAATTTAAATACTTTTTCATCAAAATTATATGGAGCTAAAGGGTCACCTTCAGCTCCCAATGGAATGTTCGACATTTTCTTGATTTATTTTATTCATAAATTCATTTATACGGTCTAAAGCTTCTACAACCCTTATTGTTACATCTCTCACATTACCTTGAGAAGACTCTGGTAAGTAAGATATCATGTTAGGAACCATTCTAAAATAACTAACCACAATAAGTAAATCCTTATATGCTTTTTTAATCGTGTCTTGGGTCATAATATACTAGTGTTGAAGCGTCTCTTAAAATTGTGGGAGAATCAATATTTAAGATAGCTAGTTCTTGTTTAAATTGTTCTACATCAAATTTAGAAGTAATAATGTGGTATCCATGTTGAGTTGGAAAGACCTCTTTTATTCTGCTTTCAGGGTCACTATTACCTCTACATTTTTTAATAACAGTTAAGATTTTAGATAAATTATCTCCCAATTCATCAACATCAACTAATCTGTATAAATCTTTTCCAGATAAAGCAGGAAGTTCTCCACATACATGGTCCCAAATTCTAGGAGCCTGATATGTATTTCCTTCCATTATGAGTTTAGCAAGAGCTTGTTGACATCCACAAGATACCTTAAAAAAGCTCCTTTTATTAATCCCTATATATGCTCTCGCATTGTTATTCAGACATAGCTCTATAATTTTGTCTTTCTTCAAAAGTAGATGTTCAGCACTCCTTATATAGTAAGCCTTTATAAGTCTTGCTCCGTTGTTTCCTCTCCCAGTGTTATTTCCATCTTTCTTACGTTGAATTATTTGCAAGAAATAGAAATCATCCGGACTTGAAAACTTCATAAAATCAATAACTTTATCAAAATTATCTACAGTCATTCTTTATAAATTTTTAGTTTTGGTTTCCAAGCTTCTCCTATATTTCCTTTATTACATCCAAGCCCTATCCATTTAATTGTTGGAAAATATTCGAATAAGTACACAAACACTTGAGCTGATACATTAGGAATTTCAAAATCATTTACATATAGCATGACATGAGAATTTTCTATATAATATCCTCGGATGGTGTGTAAATATGGAATTCCTTCTTGACTAAACCATTCTGCATGAGAAGCGTTCATGTGTTTAGAAGTTGGGAATTTAACCAACAAAGTATTATCGTCCAGATAAAGAGGCTTTCTAGTTTTGTGAAATTCTAACTCAGACATTTCTTATTCCTATTATATCAAGTACTTCATCTGTAAAAGTCAATCCTCGACTATCTCCGAAGAGTTGACAAATAGTATCTCTTTCTTCTTCAGAGATTGATTCTGCTTTTTCAAAAGTTCCAACAATATCTTTAAAACTGAATTTATGAAATTCATTACTTCCGAAATAAAATTCATTATCTTCAAGTTTCTCTTTGAGAGCTTCATCACAAGTTAAAAGAACTAACATAGCTCTTTGATATTCGCTTTCACTGATAATATCAAATCCATATGTGTAAAATTCATCAGCCCAGCAATTATCCCATATTATAAGTCTATACATATTAATTTCTAGGAATTACGTCTAAATCAGTTAAATAAAATATAGATTCATCTAGATTTTTAGGTATAAAATAACCATTTACTTCTACATTCTCTCCTTTAAGAGTGTGAATCATAACTTCTCGGTCTGAGTCATACTGCTTAAGAATTTCGATTAATTGTCCAATTAACATCATATCAATTTCTCTATATAGTTCCTTCCTTCCTCTACAAAAATCGGAATTTCGTTATCGATACGCCAAGAGTTTCTAATAGCTATTCCTTCCGATATGGTGTCCTTGACACAACAACTTCCTCTTCTGTACTTAGTAGGATAATCATTCCAGTTGATTCCTTTTTCTTTAAAAAGCAATTCTTGGACTTGGTTAACATTTAACCCTTCTAATTGTTTGTGAGGAAAATATGCTTGACCAACAGAGTTAATACTATTTCTAGTAGCATCTTGTTGTCTCCATAAAATATAGTTAGTTACTTCCTCCTTCGGAATGTTGAAGCATCTGGAGTCGAACATCGCTCCCATCTTAATAGAACGTCTATATGCTGTGGCTAATTCCTCATCTGTTAAACTTCCGTTCCAAATGAGTTCATTAACTTGTGCATGAAATTTTCTATTAAAAATAAGAGTTGCCATAGACGCAGTTACGCTACAAATCTTTTGTACTTCATAGTCAAACCAGGAATCGGTGGTGAGTTTTTGATAGTCTATTAAAACTAAACTAATTTCATCAGATTGTGTATATCCTAAGACACACCCTTGAATGTTTTCACACAGATATTTCATAGTTTCCTGCATAGCTTTAGACATACATTCATCAAAGGGCTTAACAAAACCCTTCGTAAATGTGTGAAATGCTTTTCCGTCTAAGCGAATAATTACAGGAGTTCTTCTTATAAGTGATGTCCTAGAACGCGCTTCATAATAAAGCTTCATTCTATTTCCAAATTCGTCTTTCAAAACTTCTCCTTTCTTATATTAATATTTCCGTAATATAGATTACCGCTAACTATATAATTGAAATCCTTTCCTTCTTTTATAAAAGTTACCCAATAATCTATGTCCCAACCATTAGTATCAATACTACTAATGTCAGTCCATCCAAGTTTTTCCAATACTTCCTTTACTGATGCGAATGAAACACAACCTGCATTAAACTCTTCTGGTTCAGATTCCATAATATGAAATAATTGGTCGGAGATGCCCCTTAGATTCTGTGTAATTATATCACCTCTGTTGACTATACTAGAATTATCCCAAACAAGAGTATCATTAAGATTATCATAAATTTCTCTGGTAGGATTTCCATTATTATCTTCAGGACTTAATTCGATTACGGTTTCATATAACAATTCACTGTCATAACAATCCTGTTTTCCATTTTTAACCTCCTCTATAGCTTCTTCTATTGTTTCAGCTTCCACTCCGTAATAAAATCTATGCCAAGAGTGGGATAAAACGTCTTCATATAAATCGAATATCATAATTTAAAATTTCCCTTCGTTAGGTTGTAAACAAATTAAGCCTTCATCGCGCCACATTGCAACACATTTAGCATTATCTTCAAGCACAAATGGTATATAAAACTTGCCCTTAACGTTATCCTCATATAATTTCTTCTTACATACAGGCCCTGCTATAAAGCTCTTAGCTGGACGCATTAGAAGTATATCGGGATGTAAGAAATTATTCTCTAACCACTCTTCAGTAGCTTTACGAATCTCTGGGGTATCCTCTCTACCAGTTAATATAATTAATTTGGCCGGATAATTATCGCAAAAATTTCTAATAAGTTCAAGAATAGGAGTTATTGGTTCGTCGATAAGCATACCTTCAGCCGCTCCTTCTCCATAAAATGGACGACCACTAGTATTTAAACATACAGTAGCATCCATATCTACAATAATAGCTGCTGGTAAGTTAGTATTTTGGACTAGCATTTTATTTTTAGCTGCCATGATACTTTCATGAATTATAAAGTCCCTATAACGTCTCCAAGTTTGTTTAATGACTTTTTCTCCAATAGGATTCTCTCTTTTAGCATCACGTCTAATACACTCATCTACCGGAGTCCAAAAATCTTTGAATTCGATTTTATACTCATAGTCTCCAAATATATCGTTGTCTACAAAAGATTCTATTTCTTTTACGGTTTTGGGATTTAGATTCATATTGTCTATTACAATATCGTAACCCGCACTCATGGCATAATTTATACTATTTGTGTATAAAGCCTTAACCATCGGTTCTCTAGATGTAACCCAATAGTCTCCGAGCATATTACGAATATCATCATTATTGATTCTTATTCTATGCTCTGGGTCTTCATGGCACCATTGTTTGGCCCATGTACTCTTTCCAGAACCTTGTATTCCTCTACATATAATTATTTTTCTTGTTTCCATAACATTACTAAAATACCCAGCCGTATTCTGTTTCTAAACTGTAAAATTTATCTTTATACATGAAACCTGATTTACCTCTTTTTATAACTCTTTTACAAAGAAAAGGCATTCCAACTTTACAAGTTTTATTATTTCTCCAAGCGCATAACAAACTCTTGCCTATGAAGTCCATAATAACAAAACTAGTATTTTTCTTACCTGGAACCTCTGTACAGTATTTTATTGGAAGTCTCCAATAAGATTCATATACACTTCTGTATTTTTCAAATTTATTCATATCTTATAGTTAAACCACTATATCGGCACTTCTTGAATAAAATCGACATGGTCAATATTTTTTATAGATACATTTGTAGGTTCATCCTCAAGGACATCATCCCATAGTCTGTCTTCAATCTTTTTCATTGCCATTTCTAGAGATTCAGCCTTCACAAATACTGTATAAACACATTTTCCCTCTATATTAGCATATACGTCAAATTCGAACTCCTTCATGTAATTCATTCATTATATCGTTATATAATTTGACAGCAGAATTCACATTCTTACTTCTCTGGGCTAATTTTTTACAAACAGACATTCCTCTTCCAGTAATATGTCTAATTTCTTTCACTTCCTTCATATCCTCAGCACAAATTTCTCTTATTATTGGAACAAGCTCTAGTTTTTTCACTATATTACGTTCAAATAAAACACAATACATTTTATTTTTCGCTAGTTGGTTTAAGCCACAAATTAGTATTTTTAAAAATATAATCTTTTAGTTGGGGAATGCGATTTAGTAATTCTAGAGTTTTAGGAGTATCGCATTTGAAACACTTTATTAACTCTTCTCTAATCCTTTCTTCAGACACTACAGGCATTCTAGATTCGTAGTCATAAGCTTTCATTGCTGCCCAGGTAATGTAAGAAATATCAAATTTTTTAGTGATTGCAAACCTTATACCCCTTAATATTCGTAACGGGTCATCATTAAATGTAATATAGGGGTCGAGAGGAGTTGTCAATAACCTTTTAATTATATCTTCTTTGCCGCCAAAATAATCAATAATTTCTCCGGTATCAGGGTCTTTAGCCAAAGCATTGACAGTAAAATCTCTACGTGACAAATCATCATAGAGATTTCCTGGCTCAACTACTGGAGTTCTAGTACCTGGAATGTACCCTACCTCCTTACGAGCCATTACAAAATCAGCCACTCCTTGATACTTATAGCCCTCTGGGAATTTAGCTCGGATTGTATAACAGTCTGGAGTTACTAAGAAGATTTCAAATTTCTGTTCTTCTAAATAACTCTTTAGTGCTTGAAATACTAGTCTAGCAGGAGAGGGCTGAAATTCACGAGGATGAATACTACTATAGCACGCCTCAGTAGGTACAGCTACATAGTCTACATCCTTGTTGGTAAGACCGAGAAATTCATCTCGAATCTTACCTCATAAAACTTAAACATTTCCATTTTCAAAGAGTTCTCTAATATTGTAACAGTCCATATATGAAGTTCCATTTACAGTATTATCCCCACTTGTGAAAAAATCTACAAAATCTTCCCACGCTCCATCATCCTTTAAAATGAACTCAGCAAGAGGATACAGTGACATATCAAGTAACTGATTATAAAGATAATAGTTACCTTCAGGAACCCACTGAGTGAGATATTCTTCACAATGAAATATTACATACTGAATACAATAGTCTATCCAATCTTTGCCTGCAACCTTACAATGATAATCATAAAGTACTGGATATTTCTCCGCTAAGAATGTTAAAAAGTTCTTATCAGCTTCTCGCGAGAAGTCACAATAGTCAGTAAAAGACTCTCCAGCCTCTCCTTCCCATATTCCAATAAGACGTACTACATCTTTAGCCTTCAAATCCTCCCTATTGTAAAACTTGGTCTTTTCCATAGATTTCTCCACTGTACTCATTCCATTCATCATCATCTTCACATTCTTCTATAGTAAAGTTATAGTAGGTAGTTTCATCTACTCTACTCCATAATTCATCCCAGTCACTTTCTTCCATTTCGTCTGGGTCATAACCTTCTTCCTCAGCTATATCATTCTCACAACTATAGCTCTGAAAGTTGTCATAAGCTAATTGTTCAGCTAAATCCCATAAGTCCATCTCTGATTCAGCAACTGCTCTGAATGTATTATCCATTCCACACCAATATGTGGAAACGTGAATTAGAAACCTTTTCATTATGCTTCGTCCTCAATATTAGTTTCACCCTTATCTAATTCCTTCCCTTCTTTATCGAGGAACTTAAAGCATTTTAATTTAAATGCTTCAGATTTCATATTTTCAATCTTAATAACTATTCCCTCATGGGGTACTTTATTGTCACAAGATGGAGAATTTCTTTCCATGTAGAATCGAGTATCATTAGCCAGCTTTTGCATAAAATTCTCATTCCAATGCTCCAATTCATTGAGGTCTGGATATAAATCCATAGCTATACCATAATACCATTCATCAACTGGAGTAAGACCTACTCTAGTACACCACTGTTGAACTTCTTTAGCACTAAATTCATGAACTACGCCATCAACGTTAGTTATAGTCACACGATAAATTCTTACTTTGAAATGTTTTTCGTGTGTATACTTTTCGTCGCCTACTGGAGGCACGCAACCATAATCATAACCTTTCTGAATATAGCCACCATTAGGTAAGAAACCAACGATTTCATAATATACAGTCATGCCTTTAGACAAGCAAGGTTTAACTATTTTATCAGCCTCCGCCCAAACATCACACCCATAAAATCCAGGAGTAACATTCTTATTATAGAACTGATTCTTTATTACTGTTCTAGAAGCATACAAATAGTCATACTTATTGAACTCTTCCCCAGTAAGCCATTTAGCAATTTTCTGTTTCCAGTTCAGGTCTTGTTTACAAAGTACATAAGCTGATATACCAGAAGTTCCGTGAATTTTCTCAGTAATACTGATTAAATCATTTGGATGAATTACATTAGGACATTTCTTAATAAGAGTTGTGTCGTAATGAAATCTAAACTGATTTTCTATTAGTTTATCTAAGCCCTTTGGCTGTTTTCCTTTGCCGTTAGGGTTAGATGTTCCTTGAGTTCTAGTGTTTTTTGGAATATATTTCTTATTAACCCAGAAAGATTTTCCGTCATGCTCTACACTATCAAATTCTATTCCAACCTCTACTTTAGGTTCAATATTTACAACAGAAATAATCCAGTTTTGAAACACTGTAACAGGAAGAATGAAACCCTCCGACAATTCTCCTCGCAATCTAATAGCTTTTACACGACCGTTATCCTCAAACATTCCAGTTTGGGTTTGGTCTGAGTTCAACTCACCATGACGATATAAATTAGCGTAAGATAAGAATTTTGGATTAATACAGCAAGCAGTTGGAAAGTATACGTACAATCCAGGTTGAGAATCTATTCCAGTGATAATATTATAACCATCAATACAGCAACACTTTAGTTTGGTAACTTCTGGGTCAGAATGTTTGTGAAATTCTTTAATTTCTACTATCTTAGCAAGATAGTTTACATTTGCATTTTTACTTTTAATTAATTTCATTGCTCAAAATTTCGGTTAAACTAAAAAATGAAAAATCGTGAGGTGTAAGGGAAAGGTAAGTATGAGTAGCTTCAAATTCTTCTATACGAGCCTTTAGCTCATCTACAGTTAAATTTAAATATTCTGCTTCATTGTAAAGAGTATCTCTAGACCAGCATACAATTTCTTTCGTACCCTTAAATAAACACTCTATTGTACACTCTCCTTCGTAATGTTTAGAACGAATAACTAAAAGAGACCACCCTATAGGTTTGGCAAAAATACCGTTTTCTCTATCTAAGTACCTGTAACCTAGAGATAAGGCAGCGACAACTACATTATCAAGCATTGTACAATCTCCATTCTTTTGATAAGACAGCATCGGTGTAGAATTTAGTAACACGATAAGAGGCCATTGACCCCTCAACATTACAAATTATTTCTCCGTCCTGCACACGATAGAGTCTTGTTTTGCCATCTAATTCAAGACACACTGTTTCTCCGATTTCCATAAAGGAAAGAGCTTCTCCAAAATTAAAACTTTTCATAATCTAATTATTTTTTAGTGTTTAACAAATCAATTACTTCCTCTACATAAATAAGATTACCATAAATTTCGTCTATGGTGTCCGATTTATACTTTTCTAATGAGGAACGAACACTCTCGAACATTTCTGAAAACATTGCGTCGCTTTCACAAGAGTCGAGAGTGCTTTTCGCCAGAAGGGTAAATAACTCTGCCAGCGTAGAAGAAATTTCAATTCTTTGCTTACTGTACACGTTTTGTAGCTAAATATTCACACATAAAATTGGCAAATGTTTGTGCCAATGCTTCATCTTGTTCTGTATTGAAATAAAAATTAAAAACGTGGAATAATTCATGCCAAAAAGTATTTTCAATTTGACCTTCTTCCAAATCAATATCTCCTTGCTCAGTAGGAATTTGTTTAGCAATGACTATTTTCCTTCTAACATCATCATGGTATCCATAGTCACCCCTATCAATCTTATCAACAACTTCTACAGTATACCAAGTGTTAGCTATTTTGAACTTATCTGGAATTGTTGTATTATTCATCGTACAATGGTTTTAACGCTTTGTATAAAGGTTCGAGTTCGTCTTTGTAATAATCTAATTCCAAGCCAATAATATATTGTGTCGCAGTATATATAAAATTATCGGGCTCTTCCATAAGATAATTCCACATACTCTCAATATCAGATTGTTCAAGTTCAGCAACATCCGAATCGAATGGGTTTACGTTAATATACATATTATTCGTAGTCTCTAATACACTTTAAAACTGGCTGTAGTGGAGTTCCTTCCTCCGAATAATAAAAGAATTTTACAGTAGCCATTTTCCCTATAAGATTATCTAGATTCTCACGATATTGCTGTTTTAATTCTCTGTTACCCATAGGCTTAGCTTTAAATTCAATTCCCTTATCAGTTATGCAAGTAAAGCACATATCTTCATCTCTGAGACCTTCGGACAATCCAGTAATTTCAAATTCAGCATCTTGATATTCTTTAACCTTAATCATATCATTAGTTCTTTTTCCAAAGCCATAAGGTTTATCTGGATTTCTAACAACGATTCCTTCAAACCCTTCTGCTACATACTGGTCGTGGAGTTTCTTAATACTTGCCCATCCGGATACTTCTACTTGAGGAACCATTTGAAATTTAAGGTCTTTATCACCCCATTCTTTATTAGGCTCAAACCCTAATTCAAGGGCTTCTTGAATTTCATCCAACTTATACAATCTATCAGAAAAAGGCATATCCGGAATCATTATATCATAAATATAGTATTCGAGTACAGAGCAGTCCTTGCCTTCATCTTTTTCAGTTCTTGCAAGCCCACTTAGAGCTTGCAAACTATATCCATGACAATACAGTTCCCCGTCGAATACTATTTCCGGGTTGTTTTTTAAAAACTCTATAAGTTTAGGATGATTTCTTAAGTGAGAAGTAGAAAAATTATAATCTCCACCACCTCTACTCGCAGATTTAACCTCTCCGTCCTTCCAGTAAAAAGAACACCTAACCCCATCTATCTTTCGACTTCCATACCAAACCTTTATTTTGTCAAACACACTAGTTGCTACCTTATTAAAATCTTTGGCTAACATATGTTTCTTAAATCCGTTAGCATCAGTTGTGTGCTCTGGAAGAAAAGCATCGAGCTGAGTTTTAGTGTATTGGTCAATAGAGCCTTCAATTTCTTTATATCCCTTATCAAGATATTTTTTAACATGAGAGTTAAATTCTAATTCTGCCTGTTGAGCAATAGTTCTTTTTACTTTACCTTTAGTAATATAAATTTCTGGCTGCACGGTTATCTTACCGCCATATTGATACGTGTTTCTGCGAATAGTATAACATTTCTCAGCATCGTCCCATTCGCACGATACTTCTGCGACTCTAATTTTACCTTTACTGTCTTTTGTAATTAAAGTTTTATTCATTTAAATACGATAATCCTTAATTATTTTCCAAAGCTCATCTGGAGTTTCTATCAAGACTTTCTCGTCATTAATATATACTGGTAATCTTTCTTCAGTATATAAATCTTTACTTTCATATAACCACCAATTTATCCAATCAACACCATCTGGAGTAAATGTTGTGTTTAATAACATGTCACATACTTTCCCAAACACCTCGAACAAAATAGAATTGATAATATCTATTTTTAAATCATATAGAAGGTCGACATTGTTATTAAATTTTTCATGGACTTCTATGAAATCAATAAATTCCTCTTTTGTAATCATTTTCCTGTACTTCCAAATCCACCCTTACGAGTAGTTTCCTTTAGAGAATCTACTTCATTCCATTTACACACCTCAACTTTAGTAAATACTAATTGAGCTATGCGTTCTCCATCTTCAATATATACAGCTTCGTACCCGTTATTAATAAGAATAATACCTATCTCATTAGTATAATCAGCGTCGATTGTTCCTGGGGTATTTAAAACAGTAATTCCTTTCTTGAGAGCCAATCCACTACGAGGTCTTACTTGACATTCATATCTAAAAGACCCATCACCTTCAGGCATTTGCATAAATATTCCAGTCGGAATTAAAGCTCTAGCTCCTGGGTCCAGTCTAATCATTGTTACTTTATTGGCTTCAGACTTAAAAAGAACTTCGCAATCTCCAAAAGCTTTTATAGTATTCTCCGGAGTTATTTTACTAAAATCTGCTCTCACATCCATGCCTGCAGACAGACTTGTTTCATACTTAGGAAGATTGTTATTCGAAGTATTAATTACGTTTACTATCATGTAAATATTCAGTTAAGGATTTTATAATATTAGAATCTGCTTCAGTGTAAAAGGCTTTTACTAATTCATCTCCATCAAAGACTGCGGCAAATGGAGTTTTTCTTGCTCCACATGAAGATTTTAATTTATAAGCTTGCTTTTTTTCTTTGTAACTGCCTTCATCGTAAATTTCTACGAACACTCCATTTAAATCCGCTGCACAGAATTTTGCGAAATCGTGTTCATTGTCGTATACAAACTTTACAGTAAGCATTATTCATTAATCTGAATGACTTCGTATATAGTTCCGTCTATGTTTATAGTATCAGAGGCTTTAATATCCCATATATCATATATGTCTGAATATGCGTCTTCCGCATACGATTGATAATCGAAATAGTCCCTTAAATCAGCCGGAACTCTCCATTTAACCTCTTCTTCAGCGTCTTCTCTATATATTCTAATCTCTTCAAATACTTCATCCCTAGTCATTACTATAAATGTCATACTGTTATAGTAATATTTATCATCGTAAACTTCAAGATTTTCGCAAAAATCAGAAATTTCTTCTTCTTCAAGTTCTAGATATGTAGCTAAAGCCTTTATTTTTTCGACATCAAAATCACACTGCCGAAGCGCATCTTCAATCATTTCGTAAATTTTTTCCATAATGTATTTTTTATTGTAATAAATGAACATCTTTTCTCGTTCTCGATAGTGCTACATATTGTAACTGTCGCCTTTCATCTTTATCTCTACATAAATTGATATTTCTCATATCAACAAACACTTCTCCAAATGAACTTCCTTGGGACTTGTGAGCTGAACAAGCATATCCATAATCAAAAGATTTTTTACGAATAAGTCTGTTATCTAAGTACAAATCCACTGGTGTAGTAAAACTACCTATAAGTTCATAGTATTCTCTCCACATCTTTGAAGCAAGTTGGAATCTTCCAGAAGATTTAAGATTAATTGCTCTCAATCTTATTTCTTCTATTAGAGACGCAAGAGCTTGTAGATAATCATTACTAATGTCCCTAGACAAAATTAATATAGGACAAGAACTCTTATATACAGAATCATATAAAGTTAGTTCATATCCAGGAAGAGTGAGAAATCCTGGAATACCAATATCAGTTTTTTTCGGAGGGTCTACAATTATATAGTCCATAGAGTTCCAAAACTTAACTCCGTTAAATTCTAAATTCTCATATCCGGTCAAAAACTCAAACTGATTGTATTCAACGGTCTTCGAATCTTCCCACATAACACGCCTCATACAATTGTTATAACTAGCTACCATGGCATTAGTATACGCAAGTATTTTGGTTGCTAATATATCTCCATTCCTCATTGCGCTTCTAAAACTCGGAATTGCGTGTTTAATAAAATTAATTGTGTCCCCGTATACAAACAAAGAGCCCTCCTCAGCTTCTCTAGTTTCAAATTTATTAACTAAATCTGTTCTCAGAGTAGTGAGCAAGGGCATCAGTGCGTTATTTTCGGATTGTCTGTATATCTTAGTAAGAGTAAATCTGTTCTCAACATTAAATACTTTTGAAGTCGTAAGTGAATTAACTGGACGTAATTGAGCTCTATCGCCAACAAATATAACTTTGCTGCGAAACTCCTTAACTTTTTCCAATAATAAATCAAATAAATCATCATTTATCATAGATGATTCATCACATATAACAACCCCGTTGTGAGGTATATTTAAAACACTATTTTTAGTGACAAATTTTAAGTCATTAAAGTCGAGGTCTAATATTTCAAGATTGGGAGAAAGTGATAATAATTTATGTAGTGTGATAGCCTCATCATCGGTAAATCGTTCAAGTACCAGTTTAGCCTTATGTGTAGGAGCACAAAGGCATCGTTGTATTCCCTCATTTCTCATATAGTCAATAAGAGTTCTCATTAAGAAGCTTTTTCCTGTACCTGCGGCTCCAATTAATGAAAAAACCTGGGAGTCTTTATTTTTGAGAAAAGCTTTCATCATTTCTAGTGCTTGAGACTGTTCTTCACCTAAAATAGTTTCCGGCTTATCGGTTCTTTGGTCTATTGTTTCGATTTTAAAATCTAGCATAGGGCTATTAAAATAATAGCTAAAACAACTATTCTTATTGGAACATAATATTTTTCTCTTCTCAGAGATTTTCTACAGTCATCTAATGTAATGGAGTCTATAAAAAGTTCATCAAAAGATTTTATAAAAACAGCTATTTGGGCAAATATAAGAACCCAAATAATTATAATTGCTATTGTAGTCATTTCCAGAATATATCTGTTATGTCTGTAAGTCCGTAAATAGGATTTCCGTTTTCATCTATTTCTCTACTCATTCGTACCTCATAAAATCTTTGATTAGTATTAGGATTGTTTAATGGGCCCAATTCTTCTATATAAGGACCCAATTTGATATAATTAAAATTCTTTAGCTCAATAGCAGGTGACAACTCTTGCCTACCAGAATACCAAGCAATTCTAACATCAACCCAACTACCCTTATCCAACTCACTAGTATACATTGACCTAATAATTCCAGCTAGCCAGTTTACATATTCTGGACTGGAATCTCCACCCATAAATGCAACACAGGTAATACCTTTATTACTAAGCATCATGTCTACTAATGAATCTTCATCCAAATCTTCTCCAATATCCCCTGCCAAGTAAGAGCTATGACAGCCCTTACAATGGCATGGACAATTAGATATATTTATACAAAGAGTAATTTCATCTGGAATTTCTCTAAGCGTTACTGCTGTATCAACATATTTAAGCATACTAATTAATTTTACAATCTACTTCAGAATACACTCTACGAGTTTGCTCTTCTTGTCTGCCTGCAGACCAATTCCTAATCTTAGTAAGATAACCTATAATTCTATCATACATGTCGATACGTTTGCTTCCACACTTAGGACATTCCGTTACAGGAACCTTAGTGATAAATCCACAATCTTGACATTCAGAATTAGGAACATTAAATGTAAAATAACTACATCCGACAGTAGCAGCATAGTTTAATAATAGACTTGCTTGATTTTTAGAGGGATGTTCAGATAAATTAATATGAGCTGCACTTCCTCCATCTAACCAATCTCCAACATATTCATTACCGTGAAGTTTAATTTTCTCCAAAATAGAACTATTAGATTCTGGAAGAAATACATAAGAAGTATAAAGATTTCTATTTTCAGGAACCCAATCATTCTGTTACACTCTCCTCCGTTGTACAAGGAGATGATTCATTTAAATATTTGTTTAAGTCTATTATCCCTGCGTGGACTTTTCTATGACAATTAGCACATAGACAAACACATTTTTTGATTTCTTTTAATAAATTTTCTTTGCCTTTACTACGATTTTTGCCAATAGTAAAATCTTTTTCTGCAGGGTTTTTGTGGTGAAAGTCTAAACATACAGGTTCATTTTCTCCACAAATAATACATTTAGTTTTTAAGGAATGTATCCATTCAGTTTGCTCCTTCTGTCTTTTAGAGGATTCTTCTCTATGTTTAGAAGGGTTAGCATCCCTGAGTTCCTTACGTCTAGCATTACGACAATCTCTACATTGATTTCTCCCGGTTTCAAACCGTTCAAGCGGTAATTCCTTACCACATTTGCTACATACTTTAGTATCCATTATATACAAATTTAAAATTTAAACTGGTACAAAGATACAAAATTTCTGTGCCGGGACAAAAATATAGGTACAAATATTTAAATAAACGGGCTATCATTTCTGTAGCCTCTCTATGTCACCATAGAGTTCAGACTATTACATACTTTTAACTAATATATTCACATATGTTACTTAAAAGCCCTTTTTGTTTAGTCGTTCAGGCTGCACGGAATTTTCCTGCTTGCCCCTCGTTGTCTTAACCTAATTTCAGATTAGTTAAGTAGTTCCGAGTCAATTAAAAAAGGTTTTAGATGGACGTTGGTTCTAATCCATCAGCTTTATCCCAATTATAATTCTTGACAGCAAGGGATTCTGCAGGAACAAGCTCAGTATTGAACATCTCCTTCTTAGTATTGTGAAGTTGATTTTGTTCTTTGATAGTACCGAAAATAAAGTTACAGAACTCTTTATATTCCTCATTGTCATTACATTTAATGCCTAAGAACATTGCTGCTTCATTTAATCCATTTAAACCAATGGTTAGATATTGATTATTGAGGTTAATAAATCCAGATTCGTAGACAGGAAGTAGGTGAGCATTATATAAATCCCATAGTAACTCATTATAAGCTATATGATATTTATAAACCCTATCAAGAATTTCTCTCAAGTAATTTGCAAGTTCTGGATAGCATTTAGTACTTAGTTGAGTTCCTGGGATTGGGCAATCGTCTTTATATTCCCGAATATAGTTCTGAATAATTCTACTTAAGTTAAGTGTAATTACTGACTTAGAACCAGTTTGTTCTCCAACTAAACCATTAGTAAATGTGAACTCATTAGATTGCAACTTATTTTTTAGTCTGCAACAGCTAGATAGACTATCTACACTATCACTTATATAAGTAAAGAATGAATGCCCTTCTGCATATTCTTCTGCAACAAAATCTGCCCATTCCTTGTCTTGGAACTCTCCGTCTTTGTAAAGAAGAGATACAGTTTCTACCGGGAATGTTAACATACAACGAAGTCTTTCAGCATTGAACCACTTCATAAATTTCTTTTGCAGCCAATTAAGTGAATCCCATTTTGGAGTATCTCCGTCAGGAAACACAAAATGTCCATACATTCCTTCAAAATAAGGTTTGTCAAAGTAACTTACGTTCCAGAAAGCTGATTGGAATCCTCTTGCAGCAGCAGGTTGGTTGATAGAATAAACAATTTGTTGAAACTTCTGTTCAATCACCTTCTCAATGGTTCTACATTGATACCCTTCCCTTTCCGGATTGAACTCTCCTCCATATGTTTGTACTCCTTTATCAGCGTATTTGTAATAATTTTCACCCCACTCTTTACGAGCAAAATGGTCAAACATTACTAAGAAACTTGCAGTTGCTACAGCTCCAGCGAATTGAGAGGATACTGCAAATATCATGTTTACAAACATACCACAAAATGAATCGAGATTCTTTGGAGAAGCTGATAAGCCACCAATGTCTCTAATTCCTCCTTGTAAGAATGGATAACAAGATAATGCTACACAATAAGGAAATCCGAATGTAGAATTTTCATCATGTTTGTAAATAATATGATTTTTTAAGTCTCTTTCATACTGCTTGTAATCAAAATCAGGATACAAAGCTCGAAGTTTTTCTCCAACTCTATATCTATTTAAATCAATGTTATTAGATTTATAAAGCTCGTTATTAAGGACAGCAATATTCTTATTTGCTACATTAGAGTTGTCGTCTACTTCAGACCCCTCTGCAGCATTAGATGCTTTCATAAAATTCTTAATGAATTCTTCTCTTTCTTTTACATTTTCACGAATACGAGCTCTATTCTCTCGATAAAGAATAAAGGCTTTAGCTACCTCTGGAAAATCGAAATCCATAAGGATTTCTTCAATCTGGTCTTGAATATCCTCTATGTTAATATCATCCCATATCTCAATTGAATCTACAATATCGTTGATAGTTTCAACAGATGTTTCATATCCACATGCGTTAAAGGCATTTAGGATTGCGTTTCTAATTTTTGAAGCATTAAATGCTTCTGTTGTTCCGTCTCTTTTTATTACGTTCATAGATATAAAAATTTGTTTATGTAATATCGAAAAGTTCTACAAAGATAGTAAAAAATTTCGACATTACAAAACAAATCAATCAATTGTTAGGATGTCTTTAAGTAGCAAAGTTTTCTCAACTTTGTTCATTATATCTTTTCCTCCATCATTACTGATTAACTGAGTAAAAGCATTATAAACCGTGAACATATTAACCGGCTTATCTTCTGGAATGAAATATTCCGACTTCTTATTTTCAAACATTAGTTTATAGGCATCAATTGGAGTACTTGTTGCCAGCTTTACCTTTCCATATCCAGTGTCATAGGATAAATTGATAGAATTACGAATCCACATACCAAGATTTCTCTCGATAAGTTCATCTGTTCTATCAAACTCAGTTTCATGTAGTTTCTTGAGCCATACTTTTATGTCATTTGTTTGCTCCATTAATTTAGTCACAGAACTAAAATTGATAAGCTTTTTTGGCTCCAACTCCCGAACGTTTAAAAACGAAGGACTGAATACACATAAATTGGTACATGCTCTATTCAATCCTCCTCTATAAATCTTAACTACTGGTTTACGAACATCAAGTCCATAAACTAGACCAACTACTTCATCGTGATTGTCAAACGAATATTCTTCTGGAAGAACAGCCTGAACCCAAACACGGTTATAAGTAATATCATCTGTATCTATTTCCCCTTCTTTGGTCTTAGTAATCTGGTCTGGTAATTTTACTTGGATTCTAAAATCATCAGTAAATTTAGACATTCTTTCAATAAAAGGTTCTACGTAAGCTCTAGTTTCAAGGAATTCATTATCCTTAATAATTGTAGCCTTTCCTTTATATAGTTCTGGGAGTGTAATTTCCACTATTCTACTATTAATTTTAAAGTCGTTTTATCATTTATCATCTTCACAAATTGGGAAAGAGTTTCAGAGAAATGTTTGCTTTCTACAACGTTTAACTCATCAAACAATATATCTGTGTCTATTACAAAAGAATGAGTAGATTTATCAAATCGAAGATATGCCGCATCAATTTGGTTAGAAGAATACACTTTTACAAACTCTTCATATTTGTTTTTAAGTAGAAATTTAGTAAAGTTATATTTTTCTTCTAAAATCTCCTGAATCATCCATAAAATTTCATCCTCAACATCATTATAATCAAAAGACCACGGATTGAAATCCCCGTTTATAGAATTTTCATCAATAAATCCCTCAACAGCATTGCATAGGATTTCGTAATCCTCAAATTTATCTTTATGATAAGCCTCTAATAAATTTATAAACAAATTATTCATACAAATCATGTTCACTAATACTTGTTCCAAAATAATCATGAAATCCGTAGTAACTGTGCTCCCAAACATCGAGATTTTCAAGAAATCCTGGTTGTCTTGCTAATTCAGGATGAATTTGTAACACTCCGTCTCTATAAGAGTCAAAATTGAAATCATGTTCAAATTCATAATTATCAACTTCTTCCATGAGAGTATCAAAATATTCATTTGAATAAGGAGAAGTATAAGAATGACTCTTTTCATTTTCGAGTTTGGCCTTCTCTGCAGATTCTTTTGACATATAAACTCCGAGAATGGATTCCCATTTATCTTCCCATTCTCCACCATATTCAGTTACTATATAACACTTTTTCATTGCAATACTATTTTACCATCAAGAATATTGTTATTTCCATCCAATATCGAAAAGTCACAAGCTGCCGGAGTATTTCCGAAATTTTTGTGAATCCATTCAGAACTTCCGAATAAAGAACTTACAGACTTATAAGTAAATCTTCTACCATAAGTAGTTGCAGATTGATGTAAATCTCCTTTTACAAAAACCACATCACCTGTAATTCTTTTAGTATCCAGATATTCATTGATAAAGTTTTCAGTTTTAACATCCAATGTTAGAGGTAAATTCTTAAACATATCTTTATTATCCTTACCGTGACAGAGAACAAATGTGGTTTCCCCAATTTTAAATTCTCCAATAAATTTGTCAAATATTGTACAATTTACTCCTTTATTGGATAGTATAGCCTCTAAAGCTACATTGGCGGCATATCCGAAATCTCCATCATGGTTAGACTCTCCCACACATACATAATTCAGTTTATTACAATCGAGTTTGCTGAGTTCTGTGAAAAAATAATTCATAGAAGATATAAATGTATGAATTTGTTCTTTATTGCACATATTTTGAGGTAATGAATGTCCACCTCTAGTTGTCTGCCCATTATATCCGTCTAATGAATCCCCAAGATTGCAAACATAAATATTATCAAATCCTCTATAGATATCATTTAAATCACATACTCTATTAAGAATAATATTCATTCTTCTGATTACCTCATCTCTATCGTATGGATTACTATATATAGATAATGGCGATACATAGGCTCCGATATGCATATCTGAAAGATAAATAATAATATTCTTTTTGGAAGATGTTCCAGTCGGAGTAAATGTTTTTATACCAGTAAGGTCTAACCCCTCTAAATCTATCTTGATTCCCTCTTCAAGCTTTCTCTTCAGTTCGATATTTTCGAGAGCATATTTCTTTAATAAAGCTCTATCATTCTTGATAGATTGTTCCTCGATTCCTCTTACAAAGTCATTTTCTTTTTCCCTCATTTGCATAATCATAAGCTCTTCCTTGCTATTTTCTTCAATAACATGAGGAGCAAATGGAGCCACAGCCTTAGTAATACTAAATACTCTAAGGATTCTTTTAAAATCAATCAAAGAATATTCTGGAAAATATCGGCTTATTTCACGCTGGGTAATCGACATTCCATAATATGAATACATACGATAAATAGTATTCATCTCATCTCTTGTCAATCTTCCCGTAAGAGGTGCTTTATCCCTTATCAAGACTTTAAATTCATAATACTTAATTTTTCCTGATTCATCACGAATAAGGTTGATACTATTTCTATCATCATCAGCCTCTAATTCTACTTGAGAAAGATTTGACTCTTCTTCAAATTGAAACTCCGGAAGTTTATTCTTTTTGTTGGATATCTTTTCCCACAGTTCTTTTATTTCCTCGAATTTTTCTCTAGCTAACAGCCCATTTTTATAAGCCTGGCTAATATTATAATAAGTTGTATTAAGGTAATTCTTGCACAAGCTCATTTTTTTCTCATACGCTGTTTTAGAAATTCCAAGTGAGTTTAATTCGGTTAGATGCCCGATGAATTTTTTAATAGTTTCTTTTTTCATTTTTCAATGTTTTAAGTTAAGCTGTTACGCCTTTAAAGATATTTAAAAAATAAAGGAGCCTACCCATAATTACTTATAGATAGACTCCTTTGAAGTGTATTGATTTCAGTAGATTATGCTTCAATACCAAAGCAAAGATATGTTCCTTGTTTTGCACTCTTAGCTGGAGTATATTCAACCTCAAATGCAATAGGTTCTCCCTCAATAATTTGTTTTGTGTACAGACACACAATTTTACCCTTAAAACCGTCTTCTGTATAAAGTTTCTTAGCTAATTCTTTAGCTTTAGCCTTAGTTTCATCGGTTTCAGTAATGATTTGACCAGTAGCTTTGTCAATTAACTGATAAGTAGTCTTATACTTTCTCTTACCCTTTTCGTTCTTAACGTCATTTACCTTATAGGGACGTTCACGAGTATCAGCTACACCTGCTTCGATAGTGATTGAGCAGCCTACACCCGGAGCGTTTTTAGTGTGTTTTGCAAGATATTCAAGGCAGAACTCTTTAATGTCTTTATCAGTGATAGCACGACCTAAATCTTTCTTCCAAGATTTATATGCCTGAGTTGCATCACGTTGCACGAAGAAAGGTGCTTGTTCGATTGCTTCTTTTCTTGTAAATCCACATACTTCTACTTTCTTAAAATTCAATACTTGAGTTGTCATAATTCAAAAAATTTTTAAACATTGTTCTTATTAATCATCTTCTATTTTTATATCACAAAGATACTAATTTCTTTGGAGTTCACCAAGTGATAAAGGTGAAAGAATCTTAATAAATATTTAATCTAAATTCCTGAATTATCTATTTTCCTTCCGAAGAAGTGATACAAAGGTACTACTTTTTCTTCATACTACAAAGCCTTAGTTGTTAAAAAGTGTAAATAAAAATTTTTACAAATTTTCAACTGCTTCGTTTTGCGGAAAACAAAATTTGTTCTTATACATCTGAAGCCAAGTAGTTTCGCTTTCTTCTGCGTGAGTGTCAACGATTTTTACATTATCTTTGCAATGTCCACATCTTTCCCAACGAAATATTCCAACATTCCATAGTAATTGAGTAAAACGCAGGTCTGGATGTTTTTCTATTAACTCTAATAGTTTATAGAGAATAGCTTTATTATATAAATATCTACTATTCATAGTTTAAAATGGCAAATATTCAGACAATATAGATTGAACTTGTTTAGCCATCTCTCCAGGAGTTTTTATGCCAAAAGTGGGAAACTCTGTACAGCCATATGCAAAATCATCACATATAATACTCAAACCTTTAATAAAATCATCCGGCAAAGGATTTTTTGCAGTAAGTTGCATCAAAACTTTATAGTGAGTAACATCTGGTTTTTGCTGTTTAGCTTTCATCGTTAAATAGCAAACTAATGAAATTACTGCAAACTTATGCTGAACATCAGTGTTTAGATACCCTAAACTAAAATATTTCCCATAAATGTCCTTTAATTCTGCATAACTAGGTCCATATGCTTCCATAAGGTAACTATCCGGCCACATGTTTATTTAATAATGCCACCATTCTTAATAATTTCTTAAATTCCTCAAATCCTCTAAGCAACTCTTTTTTTGATACTGGATAAATTCCTGCCCCGTAATCCGGAACAGTGGAAACCAATAACATATTTGCTTTCATGGTGAAATCATCTACGTTGTAATACTTTTTTATGACTAAACTTAGTAGATAAGAGTAAACTCCCATTTGGCGATAATAATGATACTTTTCAAACGACCCATGAAATTCCGGAATGATGTGTCCAGTAGTTTTCAAATCATTTAAGGTAACTAAGTTATCGTCTGGCTCAATCGTAAAATTATCCAGCTTTGCTTTAAATTTTATAATCGTAGAATATCCATCAGGAAATTGCATTTCGAAATCAATAAGGATTGCTTGCTCATTTAGAGAAATAGGTTTCTCTACAATGTATTCTGGATGTAGGAGACTTTGTATTTCTTTACAGTCCTTTACCGAATTTAAGCACGATTTTAATATCTCTCTATTCTTTGAATCAAGATATATAAGTCCCTTCGAATCTTTGTAATCATGTTCATACAACGCTCGATTTCGCCAATAATTTGTACATTTAGCAAGCAAATCATCTATCTTTTTGCCATCCATTTTGCCCTTATAATAATTAACTTTGTCTGATGCAGCTAATATTTCTTCTTTAGTAGGCACATTTCCATTTGACTTATATAAGACATCAGCCATTAGTCCTGCTTTAGCAGTAGGTCTATCAACCGTATCTACTAATAAAAAGTCATTGGGCTGTAGAGTTAAACAATGGACCGCAGAACCGAGTAATAAAGAAGAGGATTCCTTCTTCGGGTTTTCTAGATAAAGCTCAAAACTCCCATCTTGTTCCGGATTAATATAAGATAGTCTAGAATTACTAATGTAATCTTTATATGTATCACTAAAATATACTTCATCAGGAATATCGAGAATTACTAATGTATCAAGTAGTGGAACTATCTTTATTTCACTTAATTTCAATTGAATTCTTTCATAAGACAATAAGCATCAATAATCTCATCCTTTGTAATAGAGAACACTTTAAACATGGGGAAATCAACGGTTCTTTCTGTATGATAAAGCAATGCAGGTAGTCCAGATTTCTGGCATTTCAATACGTTTCTTAAAGAATCATCAACAAATACATCAACTTTTCCTTTAATCATATCAGCTTTGTTGCCATGTTGATAAACCATTTGATAGATTGGAGCTTTAGGGAATCCATTTATATCTAGCCATTTCTGCGTCCAAGCCTTGTTATTGACTCGTTTAGTGCAGTATAATGTAGGAACAAAATCAGGAACATTAATAACTTTCAGATTTAACCAAAAATCTCTATCCTTACTAAGAATGCGTTGTACATTTTTAGTAATAATATGGTCTTCCAGCATTTGGGGATTATGTTTAGTATCAAAGTATTCACAATAAGCTCCCCAAAAATCAGCCAAACAATCATCAATATCTAACCCTATTCTAAAGTTTCTCATATCTAATTTTTTTTATTCATTTTTTATAAACTATCAATATCTTCAGGAATACCAACGATAACATCAAGATTAGATAGTTGTTCTACAAAATCTTCCCAGTCTGCAGAAACTTCTAAATCCCATAAACTCGTATATTCTTCAATTACTTTATCTTTGGCTGAAGAAAGTGAACGAGCCTGATATTTATCGACCCAAATTTCGCCACTACTGTTGCAAAAAGGAACTATATAAGTATTCATTTATTTTTTGCTAACTCAACAAGTAATTACTTTGTGTAATTAAGTTCGTTACTAATTACTACACTTTCATTGTAAAAATTAAACCCTTTAGGAGTTCCAAAATTTTCAAATGCAAAAGTCACATTCTGGTCTCCTACATGAAGGGTTTCATCTCCTACACTGTGGTCATAGAATACTTCTACAACAATGCCGTAAATATTAGTATCCTTACCTTTATGGGCGAGGATAACATAATGACAAGTGTCATTTTTGTATACCAACAAACAAGGATAAGGAAGGTCTTCTGCAGAATTAATAACAAGTTTAGGCTGACGCCGTACTCCACTTACAATCATAGATTTATTGTTTTAATAGGATTAAGATTAAATGAGCTTGGGGTTATCTGAACTTTATCTTTAGTAAGAATAATATTTTTACTAAGAGATTCAGCGGGATAAAGCCATGTTTTAATTTTTGACGTTTGTAGAGCATCAATAAAATGAGCTCCAAAAGCAACATTTTTAATATTGAGCCTCCCTATTTCATTTTCAAGATACTCAAATACTCCTTCCTGTACTCCTTGAGTACTTCTTCCGGAAGGCATAAGAGGTAAAAGAACATGATAAAGGATTTGGTCTCCATACAATTTCCACTCATTTATAAAAGCATTCACAGAAGCTTTATCAGAAATTATATGGTGAATATTTACATTGGTATTCCCAAAGCAAATAAGCTTATTAATAGCTTTAACCGCATACTTATATAGTTTCTTATTACCCATGCTCACAGCAACTCCTCCAACATAATTTCTAGTATGTTCCAAGATTTGCTCAGATAATTCTGAGTCTTTAGCAATAGAAATTCCATTGGTTGTATAATTAGGAACGACTCCGGTGTTGAATACCGTTTCTAAAAATTCACAAAACTCAGGATGAATAGTAGGTTCTCCAGTGGAACCAATAGCTATTTGAAATGGCTTTTCAGTGAGAGTAATTTTGACTTTATCATCATTTTTATATTCCTTAAATTTACTCATCCACTTTTCCCAAGTTTCACAAATATTCGGATAATTAATTCCATTACCTGAAGCACTCACATAACAAAAAGGACATTCAGCATTACATAAAGTATTTATCCCAACATCGTAAAATTCTGCCTTGTCTGGTTCCAATTCTTTAGCTACTCCTTCACCAAGTCTAATTGTTTTAAGATTAAACCAAATAGCATTGTAGTTGTTGCTGGGGAAACAACGTCTTTTCACACCCCAATCTTTAAAATCTTTCATTTTTATAACTTATTTTTCTCATTATCGGGAAGTTTATCCCATTCATCCCAATCAATTAATTTAATAACTTTCTTAGTTTCGGGGTCTACTTTACAAGGGCAAGAACACTCTTTAATATCTAGATTGTCTATCATCCAACTAATAGTAGCACATCTGCGATGGTCGATATCCACCCAAAGAAATGTTTCTAATTCTTCAATAGAATCAGGAAATCGTAGAGAGTATATTTCTTTAGTAAACAAATGTCTTTTGTTACAGGGAATATAAGACCTAGCTTCCTCATACATTTGGTCGAATGTCATAATATTAAGTTCTCCACCCATTCCAGATGAAGAATCATACTTTTCTTTTTCTTCCTCAGTGAGATTATCCCATTCTTTCCAATCGCCTGTAAAGTAATTTTTGTCTCCTATTGTCTTAAGAAGTTCTGCAAGGGTTGTGGCAGGCATCGATTGGCTCGCTACAACGAATAATTCCGAACTCGAATTTGTAATAAGGTCGGAAACTGATTGAGTTCTAATTACTAATCGCATCTTATTAATTCAAATGTATTTTTATCCAGTTTATTTTCTAATATAGCACGTACACCATCCTCAAAAAATTCCCAAGAATCAATACCATAGGGCAAAGATAAGTACACAGTATGGGATTCCATGTTGACTACTGGATACAAATCTGCATCATCTTCTGGGAAATAATTTTTTAATAAATCAAAAACAGTGTTCAGTGCGGACTGTTCGCCGCTAGTAATTTCTAGAAACACCTCTGAGGAACTGTTAGTAATAATATCAGATATAGATTGTATGTGCAACTTCATCAATGTCTATATTCACTTGCAAGAGAACAACTACGTGCCTCTTCGGTTACTTCACAAGCATCTGCAAAATGGTCTTCGATGTCCACAACATAGAATCCTTCAACTTTATCAATGATTGGCATAATATATACATCAACAAATTCATTCCATTCTTCAACTGAAGAAGTCCAAGAATCGAAGGGTTCTATTCCAAGAAAATTACAAATTAAATCACCATCGTACCACTTGCTACGAATAGTTTCTTCCGTAATAGCGTATATATCAACACATCCATTAGTAGGAAGACTTTCGAAATATTTTGCATCGTCTTCTCTCATAACAAAAGCTTCAGAAGAAGAATTGGTAATCAAGTCGGCAATACTTTGAATTCTAGTTATGAATTTCATTTTCTTCAATAACGTTAAATTTTTCTTTTATTTTATCAATAGTGTTCTGTGAATTTGTATATACAAATACACACTTTTTTAAGTCACTAAGAAGAGAATCAAATCCAAGAGAAAATCCCTCAGGCGTAGCCCATTGTTTTTTCTTACATTTTCTCTTATAGAGCTCCAGTTCTTCCTCAAAAGAAACAACTTTAATTCCAGGATATAGGTTTTCTGAGATTATAAATCTCGATGGTTTTATCACTAATTGTATCATCCATTGTATTCCGCTTCTCCATAAAACATATGTCCTATTTGATTTAAAGCTTCGGCAGCTTTTATGTGTTTGTCTAAAAGCATCTTTGGAGTTACTGTAAACAATTTTTCATCTTGTCTATAGCAAAATTCTTCGTATGTTTCAAAAGAAATTTCCTCCAATTTTTCCATGAGAGTTGTTTGAACTATATTTTTATCGTCAAATGCTCCAAACTTTTGAATAGCTTCCGCCAATTCACGACATTCCGAAGAGGAACAGTTAGAATAGATATAATTAAGATATTCGTCACGTGTATAATCACTACTATACGAAATATCGAAAAAATCATCGAACGAAGCAGTAGGTGAAGAAATTCTCAATACACTGGTAATAGCATTCTTCAAAATGCTTAACGCGTCATTAGTAAGCCTTAAATATACTTCAGTGGAACTATTAGTAATTACATCAGATGTAGATTGAATAAATATTTTCATAAATTTTTAACCTAAGTGATATCGAGAAATATTGTCATAATCAAGACTGCTGATAAATTCCATTAACCAGTATGGAATAGAATTATCATCTGCAGACCAAATAAGTAGGTCTCCTTTTCTGCACTTGATTCTAGAATCAATCCTTTCATCTTCAGAAGCTATTTCAAATTCTAAAATCTCGTCTAAATCTAGATTTGCTGCTTTAGCTACATTTTGAATTAATTCAATAATTTCTTGATTTTTAGATTTTAAGTTTCTAGCAATAAATACTTCAGAAGAACTATTGGTTATTATGTCTGATGCTGACTGCATCATCAATTTTACTATCATCATTCAGTAGTGTTTCAAGATTCTTTATTTCATTTTCGTGATAACAGATTTCTGTTAATAAATCTTCAATTATACTTCTATGAGATTCAATCTGATTCTCTATTGTTTCTCGTTGTTCTTTTGTCATAATAATAAAAAAGGCAACTAATCACTTAGTCGCCTTTATTAGATTGTAAAAAAATTCTTTTGTCATAATAACATATTCTCCAATAGAACCCATATTAACCTCCTTATTTACTTGATAATTGTGGAAAATAACAAGAGGTCTATCCTTGCGAGGGCAATTAGGAATAATGTCTTGGTAAGAGGGTTTATTCTTAGTACACTTACATTGCACGTAGAACGGAAGAGTGTTTGGAATTGTTTCTGCTATATCAATTTTATCAGCATCTAGATTTTTTGACTCTGAGCGCGAAGATTTCAGTCCTTCAAATCCCAGTGCCGTCAATTCTTTAATAATCTTCAATTCGTAGTTATTACCCTTTCTCTTTGCATACGCTCCGGTATGCTTCTTCTTTGGTTTCTGTTCCTCTCCTTGTTTTTCTGCCATATTCGTTTACCGCATCCTGAATTAGTTTAATTGTCTTATCTCTTCCATATTTCTTATGATAATCTGAAATATCCTTTGCTTCATATTTGCGAGGTATCCAAAAACAAGGAATGTCGAATTGTTTTCTAATTTTATTCATATTAGATAATCCGGCTAAATCATTGTCGTATAACACACAAATATAATCAAATGACCCTTTCAATTTCTCAAACAGAACGTCAGGAATAAATAAGTTTTCAGAGTTTGGGGCAATAGCAGGTAGTCCACACGAGTACAAAGTCATTACGTCTTTAAGAGATTTGGTTATAACCAACACTTTTCCTTTTTTAGGGAGTTGGTCTAATCCTTGAATCATCTTTGCAGACCAATTAGAAAGGAATCTGTATGACTTGCGCTTAGGAAAATAAATTCTCCATAACTCCAGTCCGTCCTTTTTACCTTTATAGTAACCATAAATGGGACTTTGCTCGCTGGACGAAGCAAAATAATTTCCGTTTAAAAAAACAGATTTACAGGAGTAAACTCTAAATTTCTTTAGAATATCCTTTGTTATACCATAAGAAGCCCACCAACTGAGTTCTTTTTGAGAAAATTCCTGCATCTCAATTTGAATACTAGCTGGACCAGATTCTTCAAATTTCTTTGGATTTTCATTAATTTTCCCGGGATTTCTTTTAATGTGAGGATTTTTTATTAACCCAAAATCATTAGCTATAATTTTCATAGCCATATGATATGTGCAACTATACTTCCTCATTACAACACTTATAAAATTGCCATAAAAGTCACCTTTGAAATCCTTAAAGATAACATCACCTGATTTGTTCACATAAAATGAACAAGTCGGGTGGTCATCAGCTCGAAGTGGTGATTTGAATAACCCTTTTTTGACGGGAATACCCAAATAGTATTCCATATAAGTCTCTTGAGGGTATTTGGATAATAAATAGTCTTTTGTGATGGTTGGTTCAATTTGTATTTCCATGTATAAAAAGATAATTTATTGAACCACAAAGATACCAGTTATTAGCCTCAATTCCAACTAACTTTAGTACTTAATTATTAAGCACTATAAAACGAAATCTTACTTCAAAGAATTAAAATCGATTGCATCAGCTTCTGCGGTTTCATCAGAAGGGGTGTCGTTTGCAGTCTCTTTTTCTTTAGCAGCCATATCAGTAGGTTTCTTCTTAAGCATTTCTTCTTTTCTCTTTTCTTCAAAAGGAGAGAAGAACACTTTATCACCTATAAAGTTATCAGAGGGGAAGCACTCTCCTTGTTTGTTCAGAGCAACGAAATAAGGTAAGCACGGAACAAAGTTCCCATCCTTATCTACTTTACCAATTAATTTCAAATTAGTTTCAGTACCGATTTTTGGCTTTAAAATTTTAATAAGTGCATCGCACAGTTCATTAAAACTCTTAAAAGAAACACCTTTCATCTTGCCATATTCTGCAGGGGCAAGTACAGTACCAAGCTGGGCAATAAACGTCATGGTTCTCTCAAAGTTACATGGCATTTCTACCTCATGACCTTCTTTATTCTGACGAGTAGGTCTCTTCAAATCACTTTCTTTAGGGAAGAAAATGCTTTCTTCATAATAACCATCCTTGTTCTCAAAACGGACCTTTAGAATTTCGTAAACTGCATCAGGGTCTTTTTTACCTTGAATACGTTCTACCTTGATATCCTTAAAGGCAACTCTATGAATTTCATAGGGTTTAAGTCTAGGCATTGAAGAAGAAATTGCTTGTGTGTTCGAAAGGTTAAAATTCATTTCCATAATAGATATTTTTATTTTAATGTATAGTCAAATCCAGAAATCTTGTCATTGTCTGTATCATCTACTAACATATCTGCCAATTGTGTATCCAATGGAAGGTCATCAACTGGTTCATCTTCAATATCTATTTTTATCTCTTCTGTTTCTTTAGGGGTTGGGGCAGGCTTGTCTCCTTCTAATATAAATAATCCATCACTAGACGGATGTGGACTTAAGGTAAAAATAGTACCAAATTCCGCAAGCATTTCATTAGCCTTACCCCTACAACTAACTGTTAAGGATTGTGTAAGTTTGTTTCCTCCCTTAGTTCCGAAAGCCTCGTTAGAGCCAATTACCGGAGTGCGAGTTTTGCCTTTTCTTTCATATTTAATTTCTAGTCTATCTTCGGAAGCTACACCAAGAGCATCGGCTGCTTCTTGATTTAAACAATACTTATTATCCTCTAATATTAGAGCTGGACCGGTAACCCCCTCTATTTCAGTTACTGCGGTCTTTTTTCTAGACGTCTTTTGCTTCTTTTCGGCTGTCACAGCCTTATCCTCAACGATTTCCCTGGAAACAGGAGTATACTCACCTGTTTCTGGGTCGAAATCGAATACTAATAGCATTTTAATCCTCATCGCCGTTATATTCTTTAATACGTTTAATAACCATATCTAAATCATTGTCTATAAGCAGTTCATTAAATAATCCCATTGGCGACTTAGCTGTACAAGTTCCATCTGAGTTAGTTTTAAACTTATAGCAAGGTTTATTTTCTTCGTCCTTATCTATTACAGTGAAAAATACATAAGTAAACAAACCTTCTAGGGTAATTACACTATCCAGCATTTTACCCAAGGTTTTGATTTTATAATATGGATTAATTTTATCTCCCATGTTTTCGCTATGAGTAGATACAATAATATACAAATCATCACGGAGATTCATTGCATTTTTCATTACAGAATAAGCATGTTGAGCCATTTCTGTAAATTTTTCATACCCTTTCTCTTTAGCTCTGTCCATGGCTTCAAAAGCCATGAAATATTGGAAGTCATCAATAACAACGTATTTAATCCAAGGCATTTTCGCATTTATAAGTTTCAACATTGTTGCAACGTTGTCTACATTGGTAGTAGTATAGAAATTTCCCAATTCCTCTCTAGTTTTGCCTTGTGCATTTAATGTAGGATATTTTTTCTTAGCTCCAGGTATTCCAGGTCTTTTTCCAGTTGTTGTAATAATAAAAGTTTCTTCTGGATTTAAATTTCTAATGGAAGTAGTCTTTCCAGAACCAGACTCTCCACAAATACAAATCATTTCTGCCATTTTTATAACGTAATTGGAATTCTTATGGGTTTATCTTCTTTTACGTTATCTTTGGGTAATTGCGCAATCTCGCTATCTTCTTCAAGAAGATAGTTGGAAGTAAGATATTTATCATAATCGTATATTTCGTCAGCTCTAGGTAATTCTTTCCATAAGCCACACTTTCCATAGAAAGCAACACCAACTTCTACATCGGCCTCACCATATCTATTTTTTAATACAGTAATACTTCTAAATCTACTTCCTAAAGTACTTATATCATACCCTCTATGAGAATTTAATCTTTCCCTATGAGGATTAAAGATAGAAATAATGATTTCACTATCTTGAGCTGGAGAACCACTATCTTTTATATCTGATAGCTGCATGTTGTCCAATCCAGCTTTTTTTCTATCCATAGATGTAGACTCTCTATTAGCCTGCATAATGACTAAAGGACTTATCTTACACCTATTTCTTAGCGTTACTAAATAAGAAGAAACAGTATCCATTTCTTCTTTTAAATTTCTTCCTTCTGATTTGCGAACTAAACTTAAATGGTCGATAACTACAAGATGCACAAGATTCTCGTTATGCTTTTCATAAGTTATTCTTGTATCTGTTTCAATAAAATCACCTTCTTCTTCTAATTCTTTATAAAGAGTTGCATAAAGTACCTGGGCATTTAAAGCTTTGTCATGTACCGTAATAACATTTTCAACATCACGTAACCATGGAATACAATCCTTTACTATCTGATAATTTTCGTCAGATAAGCGATAATTTCTCTCTTTAGAAAGTAATTCTTTAGTAGACAATTCTACTCCATAATGCTCAAAGATATACATACATAATAGCTTAGCAAACAATAATTCACTACTCATTTCTAAGCTAAAATACGTAACTTTAAAGTTTCCATCATGAAGATGCTCCATCAAAGGACGATATATGTAAGAATATAAAGCTAGCGATGTTTTACCGCTACCAGTTCCACTGAAAATCAATGTATAAGTATTTTGAGTAACTCCATCGATTATAGATTCCAGTTTAGGTAACCCCATTCTATATCCCCAATTCTTTCCATCTCTACCTAAAGTAATTTGATGAATAAGAGAATTAGTAATCATAAGGAACGAACTGCATTATAATTTATAAGGCTTCCATCTCCGTTCTTTAGTCTTTCTAATTCTTCCCATTTTCTACTAATAACAAACTCACATATATTAAAACAGATGTAGCTAGTGTTCTCGAGCGCCCATTTCAACAGTTCCATAATATGCCTATGCTTCTCTTCATTATAGGAGATGGCTTTACCATAAGCCCGAAACATGTCTTCAATAGAATTATATTTTTTACCTACATTTTTTAATGTGTAAGGTACTCCATTTATAATAGTATTGTCTGGATACGCTTGCCATAGTTCTTCTCCCATTTCGTAAGATGCGCGAAAATATGTTTTGAGAAATGCCTTATTAAATTCTACATCCTCGGCATAAAATTTTTCTCCTTTCTTAGGAATTTTATATGATTTGAGAATAACTCCTTTCTCTTGTAGACTAATCAACATCTCTCTAACATCTCCTCGCATTTCCGCAGGAATTGCTAAGAATCTAAAAATGTATTCGGGAAAATATTCCTCATTAGCAAGAAATAATAATTTGATTAAGAACCATTCGTTGGGGGAGATTTGATATTTCTCCATCAACGCTAGCTCATTGTCAATGGTTAAACTTAGTTTTTCCAAACAGTTAAAAATTAAATAAATAAATTATTAATCTCTAACTGCAATTACTTTAGTCTCCTTTCGGAGCGTTATCAATTACATACGGTTCTAAGAACTCTTCTTCTAATAAAAGTCTCCTTTTTCCATTTCTGATATAGAAATTGTTTCACAGGTAAGTGCCTTAGCTTGTGAAGACATATTATTATATCTATCCATGAATTTATTAAGAATAATGAGTTCTAACATTCTCTCTGTCGTCATTATTAATGAATTAAGAGTACAAAGATACTAAAAATAATTCACATTTCCAAGTCATTACTAGATTTAGGTAAATTTAACTTGAAATTATTTGGTTGGACCAGTGAACGTTTTAAGAAACTCTATGAGTCCTTTTTCGCATTCACCTGCAGTGGGGTACACTATACGTCCATCAAAAGCTTGGTATCCACATTCTACGCTCCAAGTCCATCCCCATAAACATGTACTTCCCTGGAGTTGAACTGCGTAACTCATAGAAATGTCATACTGCTTGGCAGCTTCCTCTAATGTCATAATTAAAATCTAAATATCATTTTACGAGGTTTGGATTTAACTTCTCTGAATTCCTCGTGTTTTAATACATGCATTAATTGCTCTTCATCTATGGTAAAATACTTTTTATCAGCGTTTGACTTCTGAAACCATTCTTCTTCAACGGTTCCTCTTAAAACAAGAGTAAAAATTTCAGCAACCTTGTTCGGAGAGAATCTAATAACCCTACCGATTCTTTGAGTTTTCTCAGTTTTAGAACTAGTGTTACTTAATATAATAGCAAGATTAAGACCTTGAACATCAACTCCTTCGTTAAGAGCCTTAGAAGTATTAAGTACTCCGACCTTCATAGGAATAAAATCCTCTAAAGTCATAGCATTTTTTTTCTTTGTTTGTTTAGAATGAAGTACTCCACCATATTTTATTTTCTCTGCTACTTCAATAGTCGGAGAAAATGTTATTGCTTTACTGTCTCTCCGATAATCTAGAATTAGGTTTGCAATTTCAATTTTTTTAGGATGTGTATATATAAAGGATTTTCTCTTCTGCATGGTTCTCATAAAACCCATAGCATGTAAAGTAATTTCTTTTAATAACTGAGACTTAGTAACTTGGTCATTTCCCGTATATAATAAGTCTCTGTAGGCCATTCTTTTCCTAAAACCATCCTTCCCAACTAATTTCATGCATAAATCAAAATTATAATTGAAATATGCAAAGTGTTCATTAAATTCCTTGTTTAAGGTATTATACTCTGTAAGGTCCACGTCAAGATATACTTTATATTCTTTATATGGAGCTAACCATCCATTTTGAGTAGCTTCTTCAATCGAAATCCTATCTATGACTGGACAATATTGCTCTATCGTAGTGTGTTTTTCATCCAATCTTTCCATAGTAGCAGTTAATCCTAAAATTAACTTATATTTAACCATTTCGAATACTTTATGGAATAAATCTGACGCCATTCTATGGATTTCATCAATCACTAATATATCACATTTCCATTCATGTTTTACTACAGTATTTATAATTACTACTTCTGCATTCATGAAAATTCCTGCACTCACCAGGGCTTTGACCCATTGGTCTTTAAGAGTTTCAGTAGGAACTACGACTAATACCCTAAAACCTGAGTATTTCTTTAGAACACTTTGGACACACTTGATAGCAGTAGTAGTTTTTCCAACTCCAGTCGCATATTCAAGTGTACCCCTACATTTATTATCAATCCACCTAATTCTTCCCAATTCTTGTCTCTCGTCACGAGTAGGCGGGGAGAATAAATCCATTCAGTTAATAATATAGAATAATCCTACATAATTATCTATTGGAATAGCACTAAGTTTATGAAGATTTAAATAAAGGTATGTAATAAAATTATAGAGTATATCCATGATATTCTGCAACTTTTTCGATTTGTCGCATTCTAGTCTCCCATTGGCTAATATGATATTTAACATCTGCTTCAAGAGCAAACAAAATTCTATTTCTCAACGTCAATAATTGCTCCGTTGTTAAATCAGAATATTTTTTACTCTTTAAATTAACCATAGAACGTAATGCACTGTACGACAAACCTTTGGGGTTAGCCTTCAAAGTCATGGATTGCTTAAGATTTAGACGTTCTTTCACAACTTCAATTCTGTCTCGAACTTGTCCAGTAACTTCATCCTTTTCCATCAAGTCTTTCATTTCTTGAGGGGAAAACCATACTCCTTGTTTAAGAATAAACGTAAGAGTAATGTGTTGCTTATTGAATTTACCGAGTGTGTCTAAACATCCATCTATTACTAAATCAATTGGAAGATTACTAAATTCTTCTGGAATTCCGTTTGTTACAAGAGATATAGGACATGTTCTCAACGCTTCTTTAGTGAGGGTTTCTCGATTTGCGTCAAGAATTCCATTAAGAGCAGAAAGGTATAAATATCTCGGATAAGGTTTTCTATCTTCAGAACCTTTCTCTAAGTAACGTAAATATAATTCCGCGTTACATCTTTCTCTTTGGTCTTTAATAATGTCCAATAGAACATATCTTCCCGGATGTGCTTGGTCTTTGTTTCTCAACATAGAAATACAATGGTTATAAAATTCTCTCAATTGCTCTTCTGAACAATCAATTAAACGATATTCCTCTTGTACTTTTTCTCCATTTACTTCAGATTTTGCACCTTTCCAAACAAATGCTTTAATGTTGTTATCTTTAGCATTTAATGCGTCTTCCAATTTTTCTCTAACTGTCATAACTTTTATAAACTTTTACTATTTTCTCAATTAATCATCATCTACTTGTTTTAAAAGTTATCTTTTGCGCTCTGTCTGGTTATAGATATGCACAAAACTCCTTCTCAGCGGGTTTTGCAACAAATTTTATAAATTGAATATTGGAATAATTATACGGAATAAAATTAGTCCCATCATACCACTTATCTATACCAGCTCTAATCTCTTTATACTCTAGATAGCCAATTTCTCCTAGACGTAGTTCTCGATGTTCCCAATTAGGGAACTGAACACACATAAGATACTCTTTACTTTCTAAATCTACAAATACATAAGTAATGTAATTATCAATATCACTACTCTTGGCTACAAGTTTCGCCAGTATCGTTATCATCCTCAATGACGTAGTCTCGAATCAAGTCATCTTCTTCAATATCGTCATCTTCTGTGAGGATACAATAATATTCAATCCATTCCTCCATAATAGAGTTATAGATTTCATCAGCAATTTCATGAAGTTCGTCTTCTGGTACTCCAGGATTTTCTTCCATCGCTGCATCAAGTGAATCGGACCAAGTAGGGATACTGTTAAAGCCCTCATAAGATTGGTACTCTTCTACAGCAGATTCATAGGCTTCTTTCTCTGCATCTTCAGCACTCTCACAAAGAGTGGTATATTGATAGCTTGCTCCACCAAAGCCACCTCCAAGTCCAGAGTATATGTTATACTCTTTTAATTTACTTCTATTAACTGTTTTACATTTTATTGCCATAGTACGTCCTCTTCTCTAACTTTAATGTTCAATTCCTTGCATTTATTATATTGGGCTTGAGTAATTTTATTTGCACAATATGGTATGTCATAATTCACTCTAATCCATCCAAGAGTTTCTAAGGTGTATGTATCAAATTTGAAATATAGATAAGCCATAGTGTCATGCTCCATCCAATCACAAGGATAAACTTTACCATCCCTATCAATCCATCCATTACCATTCCAAGACTTAAGTTTAGGGTCGATAAAAGTATTATTCCAATCGAGTTTCTCGAAAGAGTCAGATTCTATTTCTTCTAAAATAGTGAAAGCATCACTAAAGCACCTTCCACCAGAGAAATTATAAAGCTCTACAATTTCTCCATTACGATAGTCTTCTATATCTTCATCTGATACTTGCCTCCATCCTATAGTTTTATCTCCTTTGGGAGACACTTTTACAAACAAGCCCATATAATTGCAAGTGTTAAGTAATATAAATACGTCTTCATTTAAATAACCAATAAAGAAGTTTATTTTCTTTCCACGAATCATCCACTTTAGCATCCCCAAGTTCAACAACGTACGGAATCATTACAAACACTCCTACAATCGGAATACATCCTGCTACGAATGTTAGTATTTTAAGAAAATTATTTACGTGAGCTTTTTTATACGCACCACCTGTATAGACATAGATATGGTTATCAAACACATATACCATGCCAACCAATATTAACAATTGAAGAATACTAAGTATTAATGCTATCATTTATCTTTATAGTTTATACACCCATATTTGGCAAAATCGCAGACCTTTTTCTCTATTCCAATAAAGCAAGGATATTTTGCGCACTCTTTACAAGTTCTTTCCGGATGTTTATATTTAACTCCGTCTTTGTCTTTATCGTTTTGAAACTTTTTTGCTGGCATGTTCTATTTTTGGTTTATAATTGTTACAATATGCTATTGCAGCATCTAAAGCTTCGTAATAATCAGAATATCCTCCAATAGGTCCACCTTCTTCTGTATGATTTCTAAGCCATTCTGCTCTGGTATTGTTGCCTATATAGACTCCGACACACCAAAACCATTTACCTCCAGACATTTGAGGTAGAACACAAGGTCTCAAACCTTTTTCAGCCAACTCATTTATATTGTTAATCATAATAAAGCCACGATAAAAATAGTCCCCAAGTAAAAGCAAGAAAAAAGGTAAGAGGAATCCCTAGTTGAAATGTTCCAATAATCATTGCTCCTACAAGAAGACATATATAGTACCTGATTTTGTTCATTTTATTAAAAGTATAGCTAATAATCCAGCACTAACAGTAAACCCTCCAATCGCCCAATTTTTCCACGCTTTTATTCTTTGGTCTTTCTTTTGAATTGTTTTATTGAGAGTAGTTATAGCCTGGTCTTGCATTTCTGCTTGCAACATGCATCTTTTAAGTTGAATAGACTTAATAGAATCGGCCCTTTCAAGATTCTTGTTTATAAGAGCAAGATTTTTGTTTTGGCAATCTAATAAATCTACTTCTTTTAAGAGCTTTTTATGTTCTAAAAATACAAGATTAGTATGTTTTAACTGTTGAGGGGTTATCACTACCAAAGAATCTTTCGTAACTTTCGGATAGATATTTTGTGAAAAACTCAATGTCGTCCCCAATAGGCTGATTAGTAATATTAATAAAATCTTCTTCATATTTTTCTTGATTTATAATAATCTCAAACTTCGTAGTGTCTATAACCGATTTAAGACTATCATTGGTTTTACTAATTAGACTAATATGATTTGTTAAAGAGTCGATGCTATGCACCAACTCTTTATAATCATTATTGGGAAGCTCTTGGTTCTTTCTATAAAACCTATCCATTAGAAACATGGTACTAGTAGTACATATTAATCCTACTAATAAGAACGCTGCCCAATATTCTTTTATCATAATTCGCCCTTTTCGTTTTGCAAGCAACTCCAAGCAACACAAATAGCAAGGTCCTTCAGAACTTCATCAGATGCAGTTACCAAGTACTCATGCACTTTTTTCGCTTCTTCTGGAAGAGATTTGTAGATTTCTTTTACTTTCTGTTCGTCTTCCCAATTCATTTTATCAGCAGAATAGGTTGCTAAATACTTACCCGGATTTGCTTCGAAGAATTTACCTTCTTGATTCAAGATAGATTCTACCACTTCCTGATTGATAACACCTACAGTAGTAGAACGAATAATGTTGAAAGGATTTTCCATAGCCTTTCTCTCAGCTTCAGTCATTCCTATTCCACGTACATATTCGTCTCCCTCTCTACGTACAGCAATTCCTAAACGAAGTTGTTTTACTTCATCATTACCAGCATTATCATCAGTTTCGGAGATTGGCAAACTGATTGCACACATTGTATACTCACGTTTGTTACCTTTAAAATCAATAAAAGTACCTTCTTTAAAAACAATTTTTTTCATAATTAATTTTATTTATTTTTATAAAAATCAAGAATTGCATTTTCTTTACGTAACCATGAGGCTTGTTCACAAGCCATGTCAAGGATAGTTCTACTAATGGATTCCTCCTCCACTTGTTCCTTAACTAAAGAACCGGTTTCCGTGTCTTCAGACATGAACCATTGGAATGTAGCATAGTCACCTTCTTCAAAAACATGTTTTACGATGCTGTTGATTCGCATGGTAGTTTCAATCTCTCTATCCACCGTAGCTCTGAAAGGTTCTTCCCTATCCTTAATAGTTACATTAGTTGCTGGAATTTCTGGATACTCAAATTCGGCATCATTATAGGTCAAATACCAATAAATCCAATCATGATGCTTTTTTTCTTCTTCAGCTCTTCCTTCAAAATATTCTCCCAATTTAGTTAATCCTTGAGTGTCAAACCAATTGGCAAATGTTTTATACATATTATAATTACTCAATTCCGCTGCTAACTGAGTAACTAACATTTTAATAGTTTTTTCACTTAAAGGACACACTCTTCTACTCTTATCGATTATAAACTCGGTAACTTTCATAGAGGGAGTAGTATTGCCTTCATCTTTTTTTATTTCTTCCTGAATTACATTTTCTACTTTTTCGTTGTTCATCGCATAAAACAAAATTATTATTTTCTAAATAACTAATTGGAGCTGACACCCAAGTAACTGTTTTCATTATCGTAACAGTTTTATCCTTTCTAATTACTTTGCATTCCTTGTATTTCAGAGGTTTGGGAGAAGAATAGAATCGAGACCCTGCAGTCTCAACTCTATCCAGATATATTACATATAAATTTACCTCATAGATAAACTCATCTGCAACAGTCAACTCAACATCCCCAGAACGGTAGCTCGTTTCTCTTATACGTTTTGCCATTCCATGAATATGTTTCAAACATTACATTTTTGTACTGTTTAAGAATTCGTGGAATATCATATAAAGTACTAGAAATGGAAAGGGTTGTTTTTCCACCTTTAGTAAGAGGAATTATATGGAAAATCATTTTACTTACCAAAGGACAAGTATGTTTTGGTTGCGCTGCCCAACGAGTTGTGAATTTAGTTTTATCACGTCTTTTAGCTTGTTTCAATTTGGCTTTTTCGGACGGAGTTTTAGTCCAAATCGAAACATCACGAGGTTTTAGATTAGGAAGTCTAATTCCTTCAGCAACCATCATTGCATCGTTTGTTACGTCTACCGGCTCTCTTTCTACTTTTTGTTTCTTTACAATCTTCTTCATAATTTTTCACTGTACTTTAATAATTGATACTCCACCTTGATAGCCATTTGTAGCTATCATATATTTTTGTTCTTCATATGTAAATACATACACAGAACTCGCACCCTGAGAGAAAATACATTCACCAGGAATAATGTTCCTATTTTCAGCTGGAACTTTGCTGCAACCCATTACAAGAACTATTCCCAAAATGAGTCCTACAAATAAGAATTTTGTCACAATTCCATATAAAATAATTTGCAAAATAAACTATACTTAGTCATTCCCTCTCTTTCTTGTCTGCTTAAATCACCATAAGCGTTGCAAGCCACAAATACATTCATTATCGGAATTATAGAAATAAGGGATGCAATTATAACTGGACCTAATGTTAGTCTGTCATCACATTCCCTTCCATACAGAATAGAAGCCCGTATAAAATCCATAAAAACAATTGTAGGAATCACATAGCCTACAATCACTATTATCCACAAAAATATCATACATGAATAGTTTTACATATTATACACTTATATATCCCTTTCTCAGAATCAAATAACGAATGTTTAGTTTGACATCCACATCTAGGACATACCATAAGTTTAGTCGAAATATAGACTTTCTTTGGTTTAGAGTTCTTCATATTTTTTGAATACTTGTTTAATACGTTTCGCTACTATTGAGTTGTATTTAGTATCGTAACACCTGTTCCAGTCTCCCTTATCGTACATCCATCTTATATGTTTACTGTTTATATAACAGACAGCTACGTGAGGATAACGACTAGAATAGTCTCCAGAGTTTAATATTTCCCCATTTTGTAACATAATTGCGTAATGACTTCCACAAAACATAATATCATTAAAGTCAGAACGTTTATTACGACTTCTGATATCGCGACGGATAGAGAGAGGTGAAACATCTCTTGTAGAATGGTCGTATATGATTAACTTATATTTTATTTTGCGGGCTTCTAATTCTCTAGCAATTAAACTAGCACAATAACAGCATCCCCCTGCATTTATATAATATGCACTATCAAGTTCTTCGCATAGTTTATTAATAGCCTTAACTATTTCATTTCGCATAATTTACTTATATCTTGATAAATCTTTTTAAACTCTTTCATATATTCAGCCATAGAAAGAGCTTTATCTCTATGTTTGACTGAAATTCTATACTGAACTATTTTTTTCATTGCAGTTTCAAGTTGCAATCCATAACCAGCTACTTTAAATTCTTGACGTTCCTCCCCACCTTTTGGTTTAATTGTGTGAAGCAGTTCTAAGTCAAAAAATAAACTACTATCAGAGATGGATTCAAGCTTGAAGTCTTCTTCCTGAATAATCACTTAATTTATTTTCTTTAAAGAAATTAGCAACAAATTTATCTTGTGATTCAGAAAGCTCTTTAACTTCATAAACAGAATTCAAGGTATATATAAGATTTCCTTCTATCTTTTTTATTAGAGAAGTGTGAAAATAATCCCAAAAACCCCTAGGTCCAATAACCTCGGCTATGCCTCCAACTCTGGCACTGATAAGTTTACCACAGGCTACATAACCGGGCTCAATCCCATTAGGATGCCCATCTCTATATCTTGTAGATTCTAGTTTAGTCAAAGTAACATTCTTTCCAATTAATTCTTCTACATTCATTTATTTCATATTAAAATGGATAAACTAAATCTTGTTTTGCCAACTGGTCATGCAACATTTGTCCAGTAAGCCTAGGCTCGAACGTTACATATTTATCCAAATATCGATTAAGCTCCCGAGCCAAACTAACACAGTCCAAAATACTACAAAAGTTTGGATTTTTTACAGCTCCAGTTATAGCTTTAATATCTAGACTGTTATTTGAATAATTGTACTTAAGTCTAACTTTAATGACTTCGTCAAAAAAGATTTTATATTTTAATACAAAATGCAATACCTGTCCATTTTTCGAATCTGGCAGAACAATAAATTTTTTAATTCTCTTTCTAGTCATAAGTTAGTAAAAAAATAAGCCCAACCCACGTAATGGATTACATGGATTGGGCTACAAATAGTTTAAAGAAGTTACTTTTTGGAGTTATTCAGTTTATCGGCGATATCCATTACCATCCGTAAACCTACTGCATCCATTGCATTGTTTCCTCCACCGTTACCACTTAGCATAACGTCTGGAACCCATTTAACTTCAGATTTAGACAAAGCTTCAGCCACACCAACAGTTGTTTTATAGTTCCATTCGGCCTGTTCTTGAGGAGTCAAACCTGCTTGTACTTTAAGTCTATTAGCCTCTGCTTCTGCTCTACCTTCAGCAATAATCTTCTTAGCTTTCTCATTGGCTTCTTTAGCTTGTAATTCTGCCACCTCAAATGCTTGCTGTGCTTTAGTTACCTCAACTGCCTTAATCTTTTCTTGTTCCCACTTAGCAGATTCTGCAGCAGCCTTACCTTCTTCTGTAATTTGAATAGTACGCTGAACAGCTTCTAAAGCTTTAGCTTTAGCAGTTACTATCATTTATATTCTAACAGATTCACTACTTCTGTTACGTTCTCTTATGAACTGCTTTATGTTACCATAAAGATTAGACTATATCATTCTCCGTTTCTGGAGAGACTCCATTTCCATCACCAATCGTTTATGATGTACTCTCTTTCGAGATAGTCGTTGAACTTCCTTTAATTCTATAATTGTAAATACTACTTATATGAGATAAAAACTCTTCGGTGGTCATAGTGTCTTTTGCTCTGTTACATTTAAAGCAACAAGGAACACAATTACCTACCTCATATCCTATAGAAGAATCTATTCTGTCTATACCATTGTGTTTCAACATTGGTTCAGATTTATTTGCTCTTGATACCAACCCCTCATGTATATACGGCTTTTGGCCACAATAATAACAATCCTGATTGATTAATGCATTAAATTCTTCAAATTTAAGATTCATCGGGATTTCACGTTTAGCAGCATTTCGAATATATTCTCCAAATACTTGTTTTCTTAATCCCATCTGGTTTAATCCCATTTTTTCGTAGTACTCCGAGTTTTGAGCTTTTTCTATCTCCATTTGCATCTTTTCTGCTTTTTGATATAAAGCTCTTGCTCTCATGTGATAGACATTTTTATTCTCATCTTCACATTTCCATCTCCACTCTACATTTCCTCCCTTAGTATTTACTTTTACTTTTTCTAATACGGTAAAATTTCCGAATTTATCACCAGGATGTACTTCATATTTCATAACTATTCTTTTTTATAAATTAAACATCGTTTTAACTAACAATGCAAATTTATAAAAAAATTATGAAAGCACAAAGGCAAAAATGCAGAATTATAAAATTAAAGTTTAGCTGCTGATTGTCCTTGAATACTGCTATCATCAAGGAGTTTCCAGCAATTAAAAGTCTTTGCTATATGCATTACTGCATAAAGGTCCTAGTTTTTAAGACATGTCAGCTTCTCTTTGTTTACTAATTTGAGCTTTAGTAGCATTTTCATAGTCAGTATCGGAAATAGCTAATTGGGAAACTTTTAATCCATAAAAAGCAAATGGAGATTCTTCTTGGCGCTTAATTCCATTGGGAGATAATGAATCGGGGATTGCTTCGGCAATCTTTGTAAGTTGTTCTTCTCCAGTTAACGGATTAATAGTTTTGATTGCCGTTACTTTAGTTTTATAAACACCGTGATTCAACTGGTCTGTAATAAGGGCAATCAAGTCAGTTCTCTTTTCGCTTACAGATTCCAAAGAAGACATCAAAGGACCGCATGACATAACAACCTTACTAAGAGTAGGCTTTACTAAATCACGAATAAGTTTTTCTTGACTACCGTAGTGGGTCTGAATTCGTTCTAGATACTTAGTTTCAAGAGGCATTTCAACTCGAACTGAGCCCATCACAAAGCCTTTACCTTTATCATTATAAGTAATAGTCATGGCAGGATTTTCCATCGAGGAATCTATATAAGGATTTCCTTCCTTGTCCTTTTTCAGTTCGTTGAACCATATCTGACTAGTTTTGTCATAAATAGAAACATTTCCAAACTTTTGCCATTGAACCCACCATCAGTCCAATATTCATAAGTACCAGTAATAGGAATCTGATTTACACCAATTTTACTTTTGTCCATATCTTCCGCAATCATCGGAAAACAAGCAATTAACACTACAGCGAAAATGCCGATAATAACACCTAAAAGTTTAAATCTTTTCATTCTTTAAATATTTAAAAGTTAATAAAATTCTGATTAATTATAGTTCTTTGGGTCTGCAATCCAATAATAAAATGGAGTAAGACACCTTGACATAGTAATTTTTCGGTTTGTAAACCTTATTGCTCCAAACAAATGAAGGACTAACATTCCGTAGTATATTGCTAATAGCAACATAATTACAATACAAATAATTCTAAATGCTATCATTTTTGTTATTTAAAGTTTTAGCAATCCATTCTCCAAACTCGTCTTGAATTTTAGCTGCCACATCCGGAGGAAGATGCAAACCGCCTACTCCCGTTAAATGTCCCCAACCTCTAAGAAGAATAATTTTAAACCAATTTTCCTCTATTTTAATCCATACATATTCTTTTTCATATTTAAATTCATAAGGAAAAGGTATAGTAGAATTTCCATTAAGAATAGCTAATATAATTTCCCTAAACTCCTCAGATAGAGAAATAGAATCTAAATCTTTGTTCCAGGGCTGAATAAAATCAAAAGCCATATTCCCTTCAGAGGTAAATACTTTATAGTACCCAAAGTCTTCAAAGGGACCTTTGTATGCTTCTTTAAAACCCGTATTCTTCTTCATCATCTTCTAGTATTTTAGTTATACCTTGTATGATTGCGTGATGCAAAGCCTCCTCATAATCTCTAAAACTGAAGGGAGAAAATAATTTTTCCCAACAAGGTTTTCCAGGTGTAGATTTCCTTTTGTTATAAATCCATGTTTCTGCTGTAAAGTATCCAGTACTCTTGCGAACTCCTACGGACGCTGTAATTCCCAGTTTTGTAAGCCGTAATTGACATTCCATAAGGTAGTACTGTTCATATGAAATTTCCTGTTTAGGAATTCCCCTGTTATCTAGAAATTCAAGAATTTGCGTAATTGATTTTGTGCTCATAAGTCTCAATTAATTTATCAAACGCTGCTACTCTAGCATTGTGTCCAGACTCGGTATCTGGTTCCCACCAATATGCTTTACTTTCTCTATTCTTAGGTGCGTTTAAAAATTTCCGATTAAATTCTGGAAATGTTGCGACAATGTCACGTTCATCGTATTTCACAATTCCTCTCTCAGTTCCAGCCATAGCATGTTCAAGACAAAAGCACATTCCCCAATACTCTGGATGTTCAACAAATAGTTTCTTACCCTGTTTAAGAATTTTAAGTTTTTCTGTATCTGTCATAAATTTTAGAATTAAGTACCCAGACAGGGAATCAAACCCTGACCTCAACATTCGTAGTGTTGTATTCTATTCGTTAAACTATCTGGGTATAAATTAAGTAACAACAATTTTGTCTTCCTCCTTTAGAGATTCTGCAGAGGTGTTATATCCATGTAATTTACCGCATCTAACACACCATATTACCCCATAGGAGTTTTCTCTGGGTTTACATTTGCCTTTCATACAGAATTTAGCAACCTTTTGATAATTTTCTTTATCCATTTAAATTAATATATATAAAAAATCCTCAAGCTTTGAGCTCAAGGATTCTTAAGGGACACCAATCAGGAATTATTATTCTCTCGTAAGGTCTTAGCATGTTTTCAATTAATTTGTGCCCTGCCTCCCTACAGAACGCTTTTTCATCATCATCGTTGAACCAATCGCTCGGGTCTGGGTCAGGAACAATTCTACAATGAGGGCATTCCCTACATTGTGTAATCTTTTTTTCAAATTTTACCATAATTGTAAATTATTTGTTTTAAGTACCCCGTACTGGATTCAAACCAGTGACCCGCACATTAGAAGTGTGCTGCTCTATTCAACTGAGCTAACGGGGCAAGTGTAGTTAATTATAACGGGGTAACTACAATCCCTCCGACTACCATATTTCTCATCCTGTAGACTATCAGATGGTGTTTTCCTCACGAAGAACATCTAAACTCGGCATCCTAGCTTGTATACCGCGTGAGCTGGCGGTTATACTCCTAACAGCACTCCTATGGAATTACCCAATGGTCTGTTCACTTAGACAACTTCTCTTCAAGTTTATTTAAGTGTTGAATTTCGACTTTCTAACACTCTAAGCGTCAGGGGCTCTGGTTTGAGTATTTTAATATAGCCCCTTGTTAAATATGTGAGGAGCAGCCGTTCTCCCCTTTGTCTGGTTTGGATACTTTAGTATCTACTAGGTTTTTACTCTGCAAGATTTCGAGTGTTTATTCTCCCTTGTCGGGATGAACCTACTGTCGCAGGGACCAGCTTCCCTAAACCCCGAACGGCTTTTAATTATTATTTTTCTTCCAAATCCTCCGGACCAACGTAATAAAGACTGCCAGTTACATCCGCAGGGATAAGTAAGACATCATTATCATCCAATTCGGACCAGCCCATATCGCAGTCCAAATATTCAACGATAATATCTTCATCGCTGTGTCCAACGACCTTAACTTCTCGACCTTCGTACAAGAATGTTTTCCCAAGATTGTCCTTAGCAAAGGCATAGGATTCTACACCTTCGTATAAATCCTTCGGAACCATATAGGTTGAATCTGGACATTCATGTCCCTCAATTGATTGACAAAAAATGCACTCATTCCAACGAGGATGCTCCATAAAATCTTGGATTTCTGGAAAACTAACCATCACGTATACCTTCATATTATCCTTTTTTAATTGAACCTGGTTTCTTATTTGCAGCTTGATAGTCTTTACTTTGTCTATCCCACCAATCCTGTCTAGCTTTAAGCCTTGCTAATTTCTTTTTGTACTTCATAACCTTATATTAACAATTTAACCATTTAAATTCATCTGCATCGAAATGCCGAGAAAAGCAAGCCTCAAATACAAGTTCCCCGAATTGAGTTGATACATATTCAGCAATCTCTCTGGATTTACAAGCAAACATGCCGACATCGGCATAGGCATAGCCGACCCCATCGCAAGAATAGAAGTAACCGAGACCGGAAGCAGCACCATAACAAGCGTCGCCGCCAACGAGAGCAAATTTTTCTCCCTGATAGCTGAAGTATCTGACTATCTTAGAACCTTCGGGTACGGAATCTACACGATAGAATCTTACCCAGGGATACCAAACGTTTCCAGTCAAGAGCTTAAATTTATGTCCCTCATTCAGAGCTTCAAGGATTGTCTGAAGTTTAGCTAAAGCATTTATTGACCCGTTATAGGTAACGTCTCCCAGTTTTACGTAACCCAGACATCTTCTAGCGTCCTCATAAGTTTTTACCCTATCCATGACATTATCAGGAATAATTTCTACCTTTTTAGTATCAGGATTGTAAACTGGTTTATAACCGTTAGGACATTCAATTTCAATTGTTTGTTTCATATCGATATTACTTAATTAATAATGCTTCTTTATAAATTTCCTTTATAACAGAAAAAATATTGTACTTTGTTTTATATCCTATATATAATGCATATATAATATGTACAATAGGACAAAACATTAATAGTAAAACAAGGATATTGGGCTCCATATTAGCTCTATACACAATATGTGCAGTTAATATGATTATTGATATCCACAACAAGAGTAACACGAAATACATAATATCAAATTTTTATTAAGTTGGGCTATCAGGATTCGAACCTGAACTACAACAGTCAAAGTGTTGTGTGCTAACCATTACACTATAGCCCAATTCACTAAATTAGTGTACTTTTCAGTACACACAAAATTCCATTTTCTAGTGCATCTTCTCTAGTGGGATAAACATTACAGTCACCAATATCGGTCAAGTCTAAGATTCCATTCGGATAGTACGAAATATAATAGGAAAATCCTTGTAATTCCAAATAATCCTCTCTATCTTCATTAAACTCAAACACTGGAGATACAGATATAAAAATAGATTTTGTATCTAACCACCTTAAAACCTCTGATTGCAGCGGAGCAGTGCAAAAGTTAGAGTACATAGCTTTGTTATTCATTCCAATCATAGAACCCTTTAAAGCCATAACTCCACCAGTATCAATATATCCCCACTCACAATACTCGTTAAACCCTTTGGCTTTTAAAAGCCAAGCAGTTTCAAATCGAACGTACCATTTATCTAAGTCCATGTTCACTTATATATTCTTGACTGGCCCTAACAGCTAACTCGTCAGCTCTAGCATTATACTTATCCTCATAATGCCCTTTTACCCAGGCTATTTCAAGGTCTTCAATTAGCTTACGCTTACTTGCTACTACTTTATCCAGTTCAGTAAATAAATCTACATTTTTATTTCTTTTGTTTTTTAAGAATCCAATATGAGAGCCTCCAATGGCATACATAGAATCACTTATAATAACTACATTATCAATAGGAGAAACTATACACCGCAAAGCTAGAATAATTGCCTTCACTTCCATTCTGTTATTGGTAGTATTTTTGTATGCTTTAGAAAACTCAGAAACTATTGTATCAACCCCATCCTCTTCTTTTACAAAAACTACTCCGACTCCGCCTTGTTTTCTTTCAAAACTAAATGCCCCATCGGTATAAATTCTAAGTCTTCTCATTTTCTTTTTCTACTCCTTGTAAAAGGATATATGCCTCTCTTCCAAGGAGGGCTGCAATTTTTAATAAATCATCTTCGTCGTCAATGATTACTATTTTGTCAAGAACATAAGAATTTAAATCCGTGAGAAGAACAGTTCTGCCATGTAATTCAACATACTTATTCTTCCAAAACTCTATTTGAGGTTTGTACTTACGTATACTCCATCTAATAGGAGCTAGCTCTCTATCAGGGTCTATATCTCCAAAGCCGTCAGATTTAAATTGTTGACACACTAATTCTAGTAAAAATCCGAAGTAATATGCTTTAACTACGTCTCCACCAATAAAAGTAAACCATTCCTCATCGTTAGCGTACATTTCATCCACTAACTTAACTTTATAATCATTAGATACATCTAGTGTCATAATAATTTTAATATATGTTTATTCCAGTAATGAGCGATATCAGCGAAAGATATTTTAAATACTTCCTCAAATTTACATATTGGAGTTATCTCAATCTTCAAGTCAATCATCCAACTCCAAACTGAAGCAACTTCATTTGGAGTTATAGGTTTCTCGCACAACCATGTATCATCGAGCAAATAATCGAAAAAGAGTTTATGTTTAGACTCAAAATCTTTAATTTTATTTTCCATATTTCTATTAAAGAGGAGAGCATCGGAATCGAACCGAACTCCTTTCAGAGCGAAGCGGATTAGCAATCCGTCCCTATCACCATCAAGGTTTACTCTCCAAACCATGTTATTTAAGCAATTCAGTTAACTTAGTCAGAATAGCTTGGTTTTGTTCAGCGACATTCATTAATGATTCTTCTTCAGCCAAGGCTGCTTCGGCTTCTTGATGCTTTACCTCAGCCTGATTTTTAGCCTGAGAAATTACTTCATTTAAGCCATCAATAGTTTTTCTAAACACTCCAAGAATGTTATTAGCCTTTAAAGAAAGTTCTGAAGAAGTCAGAGTTGCTGTTTTACTAAATATTGCCATAATCTTGAATTTAAAAAATTAATAATGTGTATCCGAGGAGGGAATTGAACCCTCAAGTGTCTTTCGACTCTAGAGCCTAAATCTAGCGCGTCTACCAATTCCGCCACCCGGACATAAAGAAACCGACGGACCTTTTCGTTTAGAGGTTATACGGGACGTCTAACTCCGCATAACATAATATTCAATGGAAGAATTTTGGGGATTCAGTCCGCCGGTGTATATTTTAGGTTGGACCTTAATAAGTCCTGATACAATTTGTGGTTACAATAAATATGTAAATAAGCAATATACACATATCTATCTTCAACAATTTGAGGATACCTTTGCTGAAACTTATACACAGAATCAGAATTTCCGTTTACAAATTCAATATGGTATCTTGCAACTGAATTATGTACAAAGGTACTATTTTTTTCTGATTGTACCAATGTAAGGATTATAAAAAATGTTAAAATAGACTTAAATATAAAACTTCTCATGTGTCTTTTTTGTTGGGAAGTCTATTTTCGATAACAGCAAGAAAATAAGGACTAATCCAATTGTTGGGATTTACATCTGAAAAAACTCTTACGAAATTATCAAAGACTTCATCCTCATAAAAAACACAATCTACCTTATTTAGTTCAATAATAAAATCCTTTACAGACCTTTCGTCAGGAAGGCTGTCTACTATTTCATCTAACAAGGAATCTATCCTATATTTAGTAACAAATAACAAAATTAAAAAAACTAAAGCTCTAATAGCAATACAAGCTAAAATTATAAGTATAATACATTTTATCATAATCGCATTAATGTTTCGTAGGCTTCGTTAATTTTTCTAATCATTTTGTTGTCTCCAGCTTTATCTGGATGGTAAATGATTACCATTTTTCTATATGCCTTTTTAATAAGCGTTTTATCCTTAGTAGGTTGAATGCCAAGAACTTTGAATTCTTCTAAATAAAGTCCTTCTTCCTTATATTCGGAAGAATTTGTATAAGTTTGCCAGTGTTTACATTTTTCTTTCCAATGTTCTTCCCAAATAATTTTTTCTCTGGGACATTTAATAAAAATATAATTCAATTCAGATTCGAGAATCCTAAAACTTATATATATTCCTGAACAAACGCTAAACATAAAACAAATCTTAACTCTACTCCAAATAGACCTCATATCTTTATATGAGCAATCCCAATATTGTTGAGACTCTAAAGCAACCTTTACAACAGATTCGAGTTTATCCCAGACCTCAACACCTTTGCCTATAAAAAGTGAAAGTAAAGATTTAATAGCCGGATACGTAGATAAGTTCAATTCTTTCAACATAAGAAATACAAAGATATACAAATGATTGTAAGTAGTGTGTAAATCAAAATTCACTTTGATGAGAGAATATTTATTATCTTTTCCGGTATAGTACTTTTCTATAGCTTCTTTAGTAAAGAAAAACTGTTCCTGTTTAATATTAAACTTACGACACGCATATATAAATGCACTATCCCTGTCAGTAAGATAATTTCTAACATTATGTGGGTCTAAGTTCGCATCCTTTAATGTCTTTCTGTTCACAAATCTTTTCACGTTAACAATAATATCTTTTATAAATCCCATACATTATCGGTTTTAGTTCAAGTGGGCCCGGAGAGGGTTGAACTCTCATGTGACCAATTACGGTTTCTACTGGTTATGAGCCAGAGCCGATACGAGCCCAATAAAAAAGGCAGTTGTTACACTGCCTTCTATTTGTATTATTCTACATCAGACTCCTCTTCAGCCTCCAAAACATCAAACTCTAAGCCACAAACATTTTCCAGCTCCTTAGGCATACTCAATCTATCCTCAGGAAACCATACATTGTAAGTTTCGAGTGCTATTTTCCAGTCAATAAGGGCATCACGAAGAGTACTTTTCAAGGCATGAATCTTTTCGCAAAATTCTCTCGGATTGAAATCTCTATCGACTGGGGATAAAGAAGTAGTATTATTAATTGACAAATCCATTAGGTTAGTCAACTGATTCATCAGAGATAAAGCAGTCCTTTTGTATTCAGAAATAACTTGCTCCTGTTCAGTTTTCACAGTATTAGCAATGTTATTTGCTCGTGCTTGTAACAAGCCATCACCGCTTCTTGATAACATTTTCTTAAAATTCATAAGTCATTTTTATTTTTAGATGTTCTACAAAATTAATTCCAATAGTAATTCACTGAATGTCCATAAATAGCTTGGAACACTAAATCTCCAAACTGAGAACTTACATACAAAGCAGTTTCTTCGTCTTTACAAGCAAACATGCCGACATCGGCATCGGCACAGCCGACCCCATCGTCAGAATGGAAGCAACCGAGACCGGAAACAGCACCAGCATCAGCGTCGCTGCCAACGAGGAGATACTTCTTTCCGTTTAATGTAAAACCACGAATAACATTCTTCTTCTCGTTTGTGGGAAGCTTATGTTCTTCATAGAAGCGTACCCAAGGATACCACACATCTCCTTCAGTTAAACTAAATTCGTGTCCCTCATTTAAAGCTTGTAAGATAATCCTCAATCGCATAATTGCGTAGAGTTGAGGGTCACTTGGAATAAAAACATCCTCTGATATTCCGAGAATCCTACGAGCGTCGTCAAATGTTTTTACTTGTTCCCTAATATTAATAGGTACAAAAGTAATTGTTTGAGATTTTTCATCATACACGGGCTTCTTACCTTCAGGAGCTTTTACTTTAATTTCAAATTCTTTCATATTAACATTATTAATAAAACATAGAGCCCTCGGTGAGACTCGAACTCACAACAGCTTGATTACAAATCAAGTACTCTAACCAATTGAGTTACGAGGGCAAATACAGATGAGTGTTTCATTAAGATGGATTCGAACCAAAACCTCTGGATTTCAACTTCCAGTGTGCTACCATTACACCATATCTTCAAAAAATGGTGAAGACTTAATTAATTTGCTGTTACTCATCTTTAATTGCCGAGACTAGGGGACTCGAACCCCAAACTCCGCCGTGACAGGGCGGCACGTTAGCCGATTACGCTATAGCCTCGGTTATAATATCACCAAGATAGAAGGAGTAGCCTTATTTATATGTTTTAAATCTTTCCAGATTCCTTCTTTCTCCAATCGTCTTCTTTAAAATTTTTCCTAAGATTCATTTGGCTCGCTTAGGCATCGAAAGTGCAGGTTTTAAACTCAGTGATATAAGTACCGCCTACGGGGCTCGAACCCGTATTAACATCATCGAAAGTGATGTGTCCTAGTCCAATTTAGACGAAAGCGGCAACTATTTTATTTAATGGCTTCAAATACAAATTGTTTGTACTCAGAATCATATGTAACTTCCCATCCATTCTCTCTATATTCGCTTTCTATATCTAACCATCCGTTGTTAAAAATTTCAATTCTTGTAATCTCAGTACCTGGAAATGCACGCGCAATTCCAAGAATTACTTCTTCTTGTGGAATAATCGCTGTTCCGCTACAAAAATGTTTTATAAGAAGCTCATTAAATACTTCATAAACAAAATCAGGGATTTTTTCCTTTTTAGCTTTTAATACTTGTTTTGGAGATAACGGTTTCATATTTATTGATTGATATTTAGAGGAGGAAGTGGGACTCCAACCCACACACCGCTATTACACGGCTACTGGCGATTTTCAAGACCGCTGCCTTAGCATTAGGCTTATTCCTCCAAATGAAGGGTGTCTGATGGGAATCGAACCCATATCTACTGAACCACAATCAGTTATTCTAGCCGTTGAACTACAGACACCATATTAATTAATCACATTAAAGCATATATTTTCAGGAAAAGTTCCTCCAAATACATGTTTGGCAACAGTACATAACCAAATCTGCGAAACACGGATTTGTGTATTATATGTAGTTACTACATAAGTAGCACCATATTCATCAGACTCTACGATTAATAAATCGATTGTAGTAATTGTAGAACCGTCAACAATTTGAACTACCACAGATTCTTTATTAAAACAATCCAGTTCATCAAGTAATGTATCTGCTCCCATTACCATCTCTAATTCGGATTTATCTCCATCCCAAGGAATATCGATATACCATTTTCCTTCTTCTTTGTAAAATTTTAATTCCATCTATTTAAATGTTAATGCTTAAGTAGGTTATACAAGACTCGAACTTGTGTCCTCACCCCACGTGGGTGCGCTCTAGCCAACTGAGCTAATAACCTCCAACCGGATTCTCACCAGCTTGTTATTAAATTCGATAACAACTAATCATATTCCGTCAGTTAGGTATGGAATTACCTACTGCCATATACTTCATCGCTCAGACAGTCTAGCTAGTTACTTTATTTCTCCATCCTAGCATGGATAGTTCCGCGAAAACATGTGGAGCTGAAGGGACTCGAACCCTCGACCTTCTGAGTGCAAATCAGATGCTCTAGCCAATCTGAGCTACAGCCCCGCATCAGGTTACTATTTTTTGAATATTATTAAATTCTATAAATATTGCTGTACGTAACCTTTTAAAATTAAATTCTATGTTGGGATAACTCCCGTAGGTGTCCAATCAAAAAACATTTACTTTACTATTTTAATGCGTTTAACATTCACTTCAAACTTCTTAGCGATATCTTCCAAAGTTATTTCTAATACTTTAGAAGTCCATAGTAAGGTATCTTTGGCAGGGTCTGGAATTTGGGTTATTCTTTCCAGATTATCAACATCCCAAACTTCTACAACATTGTCGTCTTGTCTACATTTCTCCTCTCGCTGCAAATTGTCTTTATAATATTCTAAAAATAATGCACCTTTTGGAGCATCTTCTTCTAAAGGAATAAAAGCATCAAATATTTGATTTACTACTCCTTTCATGAATACATAAGAATGTCCACTTTGTGTAACAATCCTCATACCTGCACGTAAATCTTTCTTTTTCATAATATAATTAAGTTTTGCGGGGAGGGCGGGACTCGAACCCGCTGTCTTCGGCTTAACAGGCCGCAGCTATATACCACTTAAGCTTCCTCCCCTATTTGAAATTAAGATAAATCAATTTAAATAACCAATCCTACAACATAGGATTATTCCCTAACATAAGGAACAATCCCTGTGGGTGTCCAAGCATAGCTTTGTGCAGCTAAGTTGAAATACCACTTAACAGCTTTCTTTAAAACATTTAATGCTCTTTTCATAACTGTAAGGATTTAATTAATAAATAAAACATCTAATTACTTATTCAAGTAACTCATATTGCTGACTATCCCAGCCAACGCAACGATTCCAAAAACAATTTGTACCATAATAATTAAGTTTAGGTTAAATAAATAACTCAACAAAAGATGAGTTCTTGTGTGCCCGCTGGGATTTGAACCCAGGACCCACGGATTAAAAATCCGTTGCTCTAGACCAACTGAGCTACGAGCACAAACCTATCCCTTTCGGGCAGAGTACATTGTTTAGCTGTGTCAAATTAAAAGTTTGATGCTGAAAATAAACTTGCTGTAAGTACTCTTTAGTTTTCTAACCAAAAAAAAAAAGAAAATGGAGAGCCCAGAGTGGGATTCGAACCCACGAAAAACAACGGTTTGAGTACGGAGTGGGATTCAAACCCACGAGACCAGGTTTTGCAGACCTGTGCATTAATCACTCTGCCATCCGTACATTTTTACTTCCAAAATTCTCGGTTTGAGAATGACAATTCGGACAGATTATCAGAAGATTTTCTAGTCGATTATCGTTATTAATTCCATTAACGTGATGTAGTTGTAGGGATAATGGTTTTCCTAGCCACTCCGTAATTCCACAAATCTCACAACGATAAGTTTTGTAACCTTCTTTAACCAATCTCTTCCTTAACCTATCTGTATTTTGATACGTAGAATCTTTTACAAGAATTTGCTCTATCGGAATTTTAGTGGTAGAAACAACTTCCACACCCTTGTTCCATCCCCTTCCTTTAAAGTGGGAGTAATCTATATTCAGAGCATCTAATCTTCTATGTATTACTCTAATATTTCCAGAATTTGGAGGTCTTTGCATTTCTCTACATACATCAGAAAAGGTATATGACCTCTTAACTATTTCCTGAATTTGTTCTTTGGTATATTCAGGGTATTTACTCATAAATAAAAAATAATGATACTAATTGCAGACCGCGGCCTTAGACCACTCGACCATCTGGGCAAAAACAGAAGTCACTTTATCAATAATACCCAATTATTACTATTTTTAAAATTGCTGTAAGACTTCTTTAATGTAGTTCCTAACAGAGTCGAACTGTTGACCTTCTCCTTGTAAGGGAGTTGCTCTAAACCAACTGAGCTAAGGAACTGTGAACAGGATACCTGCGGTTTTTCTAATGCTTTACCAACTAAGCTAAGGTTTGTAACTCCGACTTCTTAACGTTACACCTACTGGATTCGAACCAGTGACCCTTTCGTTACAAGAAAATAGAATAATTTAATTGCTGTATGTATCCTTTATATAAAACGTATGGAATTACTTTTAAAAGGAAGTCACTTTCAAATAGGTTACTCCATCCTATTGAGTTAACTCCTTGTCACACCTAACGTGCCTTGTGCAGTTATAAGCTCTGTCAAGCTCTGTTGCTTCTTGTTGAACAACAGCAAAAGTCACCCAAGTTTATCGTCGCACTTAGTAAACGGTGAGTGTCGGGCTGGCAGGACTTGAACCTGCGACTTCCAACGTATCAGATTGGCACTCTTACCAGCTGAGTTACAGCCCGATTACGAGACTTGCTTACATGCGTCCATATAAGTAGTTTCTCAACCTATCTCTTACTTCGGTCATTGATAGGATAGATTTCCTCTCATTAGTGAGCATCCATATCCGAATTCGGAGAGGCTTAGAAAGGATTTATGCTTATCAGATGTCATATTGATTAAATCTTCGCGTCTACCAATTCCGCCATACAAACCAAGGTGATTTGCAAAGGGACTTGAACCCTTACAACGTTAAAGTTAAAGACTCCCTATAAATCATACAAAATTGCTGCAAGACATCTTTATTTATAATTAAACTACTAATTTACGAATTCAAATTCCACATATTGCTTGCCTCCTTGACAATCGGGAAGCTCCATAGTTCCACGTCTACGAGCTTCGGGGAGTAATGCCGCATGTGTATAAGCCTTACCTAAAGGAGATTCACTTGTAAAATATTCTCCATATTTAGAAATCTCTTTCTTTAATTTAGAGATTTCCATATCAATGATAAGACCTTCTTTGTTTTTCTTTCCTAGACTACATCGTTTTATTTCCAAACTGTAAATTTTACTATACAAAGGCTTTATTATGGTATCATAAGTCTCTTGCGAAATAAGATTCTTTATTTGAGAGACGTTGTTTTTTAAATAAGTTATTTGTATCTTCATAATTATTAAAATTTAATAGTCCACAACAAGAGTTCGTTACGCTCTCATCTTCTACTTGTTAAAGGCAGATATGTTACTCTACACTATGTTGTCTCTATTCTGGTTGCGGTAAACAGGAGTCGAACCTGCTATCCCGTGGCTTATGAGACCAGGATGATTTGTATATCCGTTTCACTCTACCGCAATATTATCATTGAAACATTCTTAATACTTCCAATGGAATTGTATTCACGGGTTCAAACCTGGAATGTCCTTCTTGTCTACTAACAAGTATGCCCATACAGTTCAGTGTAATCTTTACACTATCCCATTCTGGACTATTAGCTATAATAACAATTTGGTTAATACCAAGCTCATTGTACTCAACTGAGTAGTTTTTCGTATCCATTATTTCTTTAATCTTAGCAGAAGAAGGAAAAGGAATACAAGCAATTGCTACTAACTTGAGTTTTGATACCCACTCATCAAATGAGTACTGCTGAATAAACTTAACATTGTTTTCAACAATCGTAGATAAATCTCTTTTCATAACTTTATTGTTAATTTGAGCAGGTGAAGGGAATCGAACCTCTCCTGCATAATTTATTCAATTAGTTCTTGATGTGTAAGCGTATAATGCAAATGTCTGTGACAATTTGCACATAAAACTATACATTTTTCTAGTTCCTTCTTTAATTTATTTGGAGCGTCTATTAATTTAGTAACTTCACAATCTTTTTCTGAAGGATTAGTATGGTGAAAATCTAACAACCACCATCTATTTTCTCCGCACTTTGAACAGATTAACTTAGATTTGTACTCATTTAAATACTCTCTACCAGCTTGTCTATATGCTCTAGCCTTATCTTTATAATATTGTTTATTATTTTCATAATGCTGTTTTCTATAGACTTTAACGCACTCCTTACAATGGCACTGAAGTCCATCTTTTTTAGATTTATTTAATCCAAATTTCGAAACAGGTTTTACTTGTCCGCATTTAGTACACAGTTTTGTTTCCATAGTGCGAGAAAAGGGGTTCGAACCCTCAACTTCCAGTTTGGAAGACTGGCACTCTAACCAATTGAGCTACTCTCGCATAATTTATTTGTTGGAAGACTGGAGCACTAGCCGTTGTGCTACACCTGCAGATTGTTTTAATTGGGTTACAAAGATACTACATTTTCTGTATATATACAAATGTAATTTGTTAAAAATTCTGAACTATTCTCACGAACTGTTCAGAAAAGAATTTTCAAAAAATGAGTTGCTGAGTGGTCAGGATTCGAACCTGAGTGTGCTTTCGCAGCTAGTTTTGGAGACTAGTGCCGTCGACCACTTGGCTACCACCCAGTAAACAGATGTCTGTTATTGATTATCCGTGTTAAGCAGTGTCAAAAATTTGCTGTTAGACATCTTTGTAATTAACTAACCAAATGATATATACAATGTGGGCCCGGGAGGACTCGAACCTCCAGTCCAATTAAGGAGCAGATTTACAGTCTGCGCGGCTACCAATTACCGGTTACGTGCCCAAATAAAATCGTTTGATGGTTCTTAATACGAATCTAGCTTATCCTATATGAATGAGAGTGTAGTACTTCTTTTACATCCTGTTGTACAGGTCATTACATATAGTGCTTCACACAGTCAATCCCGTTTACGGTGCTCTCAAAGTCACTATCCCGGCTGTGTACGAATCTGGATTGTCCGCTCATTACTGTCGGTTATTCACTGGTCTTTTCCAGTCACCCAACGTCAGGCTTGAACCACCTACCAGTTATTTTTAAACGATTGTCTGGATAGCAGGATTCGAACCTGCGGTCTCTTGGTCCCAAACCAAGCATCTTACCAACTCGACCATACCCAGAAGAGAAAAACTATAAGTTTTCCCAATACTCTTTTAAATAAATAGATGAACTTGCTGCATATAAAGCTTTTGCCTTAATAGCTGCTTTGAGCTTTTCTACTACCGTTGAAACCGATGCTCCTTTAAATAAACGATACGTTACTTTCTTTTTATTGGTAGTCATAATTACCTTGTAATTAGGAATATTTTTGGCTACTTCTTTCCAAAAATTTACCCATTCAACAGGGTCATTAATATTACACGTTGGAGCAGATTTCTTAGAAGTCTGTTTAGCTGTTTTGTTCTTTTTAGCATTATTAGCTTTTGCTTCGCGATTTAATCCTTGTATCTTCTTTACATATAAGTAATTAGAAATGAAAGTCTTAACTCCTGCTAAGTTAAACGTCAATATTTGTGGTCCTTCTTTCACCTGGACTAAATAAACTGTTTTAGCATTCAAAGGATTTACAATTCTAATATGGCATGAAATATTAGAAGCTTCAGGAAAATGGTCGCTTACTCCAATTTCTAAACCCTGTATACGATAATAAGAACTGTGAGTAGTCTGACTATCCTTAACAGAATCCGATTTAGTCATTAAAGATTCCAGATATTTAGTAAGTCTGCTCATAGTTTAATCTTTTTATTCATAATGTCTAAGTTGTCGATTATATCAAACATTACAAACAACATTAATCCTATATTTACTAACGGGAACAAAGCTGCAAACGTAAATTGAGTTACATTTTTTACATACAGTGAGTAATTTTTAAAATGCAAATAGCCCAAAAACATACTCAAGACAAACGGAATAAGCCAAAATAAAATCAATATTAGCATAACAATAATCTTTAATTAGTTACTAAATAGCGGGAACACAGGGAGTCGAACCCCAGCCTTCGGATTTTCAGTCCAACGTACAAATGACCACCTATACGATATTCCCAATAAACCACAGACATCTCTCAATCTCCTTTTTAGTCTGTGGGTCGCTCCTTATTCTCCTTTATTATCTGAGAGATGTACTAAGAAAACGGATTAAGGTCGCACATCTCTCATACCTTCGAGGTCTTTACAGAGCTGTCTAGTCGAATATAATTCAGTATTATAAGAATACTTGCTGTGCTTAATCCTAAAGTAAACTATATAAACCGAGCTATCTTATCACCAACGCCTTGGAGACAACTAGATTCATATAGCTACTTATTGCCTACCTTTTTAAAGAGTAAGCATGTTTAACAAATCCTGATTCATCGCAACTTGAAATAGCTCCTCAGCATTGCGTGGAATACTTTCAACTGCAGTTTGTCCAGTTAAGAACGCTATACCTGCAGGGTCAAATCCACTCATATAGAAAGTATAACCTTCATCACAGAGTGATTCAAATTTAGGACGAATCCTATCCCCATAGTATCCGTTAGGGATGTCCCAGAGAACCATCACAAACTTATCAACGAATTCCTCAGAAAATTCGGTTCTCAAAACATTTCTGAATTGAGTAAAGATTGGAGAGTTCTTGTGATTGCCATTAAATTCCCCGTCAGAGATACAAACGATTCCAGTTGGAAAATCTTCCTCCTTGTAACCTGTTCGCTTCAAATGCACGAGTAAATTAGCGACTGACAACAGATTAGTTCCACACCAACCATCACCGTGATAATTGTAGAACTGTTCCACCGGACTATCTCCTTTCCAAGACTTTATTTTACAAGAGTTACTAAATTCTAACACTGTATTACTAAATGCCCCGGTAAGAAGATGAGATAGATACAGGCCGATAGATTTTGCAACATGATATGCCGAAACATTCAATCCAGAAGCCTTGGCTGTCATAGAGCCAGATGTATCAAGAACTGCGATGAGTCTCGTTTCTCTGTTCATGTCCTGTTTCGCAGTCTCAATTAATTGCATGAACTGCTTGTTGATTGTTTCTTCTTGGTACTTTTTGAAGCTGGGTCTTGAGTAACCAAAATCGGGAAACAGCTCGTAAACAAAACCAGTGTACTTTGCGACAGGTTTAGAAGCTAGCCACTTTTCATAAGCTTCTTCAAGCCCATGATTTTGTAAAAACTTACCCTTAGCAAGAGCACTTAACGCTCTGCCAGCAATCGTGTTAAAATTAAGATTTTCATAATCTTGACGACTAATTGCTTGTTGCCATTGATGTGCAGTTCCAGAAGCTTTGAGTTTTCGATAAGCCCTATAAGCTCTTTGTTTGTCGGCCTCAGTTTCTCCCAAATCAAAAACTGCTTTCACAATTTTTTTTGCAATGAAGTTGTTGCATTGGGAGCGAAGAGAAAGACATTTAGAAACAGGCTTTATCTGCGGAAGATATTTCTTTATTAAGTTACATTGGTCTTTGTCACCTAAAGCACTAACAATAAACTTAATAATAAATTTCCAGTCGAGAACACGATTCGCCGCACCATGATATTCCAAATCCAATCTAAGAATTTCAAAAATATCATCCCAAGAACCAGCAACAACGAAGACAGGCAGGTTTTTCTTAAAGACATCTGGATGCTTTGTAGCTAACCAAACTAATCTCATGAAAAATTCAGCCTTAAGTCCTTGTCCTCTTTGAACACTCAATTTCTTACCGGTAAATAACTTAGAGTTACGGGTAATCAAACGAATGTAAGTACTTTCCTTTATGGCTAACAACGGGTCAATCCAATATAGATTTTGCATTGTTTTTGAAACCCCTTCAAATGTTCTAGGGTTTCTGTAATTAGCAATCAATGCAAAATCATCAACGAACGGATTTCCGGTCGTAGTATATTTCACACTCATATTTCCAGAATAAGTTTGATGCTCATTCTTGAATTGTTCCCTCTCAAAGATATTGTTGAACTTTGGAGAAGCAGAACCTTGACCAGTATTTGGAACTGTGTCATAAATAGATGTTCTTTTTTCGCTAAACATGTTCATTCATATTTTTTAATTATACTTGTAGCCGAAGTGGGACTCGAACCCACACGCCCCTTTCGGAGCATCAGAGCTTAAATCTGACGTGTCTACCAATTCCACCATTCGGCCATCCTTTTATTTCCTCAGGGCTTTTTCGACACAGTCTTTGTCAAAAATCTTACTCCAAAAACGGTTAAGTCTTCCCATGTGCATGACATAATCGCAAACATCATAATCATTTACAAATGTTTTAGGATTTGAAATTTCGTAGTCCATCACGTCTTGCAAAGTTAAGATTTCTTTCACTTGTTGTCTTTGACGTCTTCTGATTATACGGTTATACCATGTGTGTCCGCTCTTATCCTTTACAATAGGATGCTTCTTTCTACTTCTGCTCATAAAGATTGTTGGTTGATTATTGAGTTGCAAAGATACAACATTTTTCTGGAAGCACAAACATTTATTAGTTAATTTTTGTAAATTTCAAATCTTGTGCAGGAAACTCATCATCACATACATATTTTACTATTGTCGAGTCCTCACTAGCCCGAAATACGTCTTTAATATGATATTGAGTGTTATCAATCTCCAAAACCCCAACCTTCGAACTAATTACAACATGTACGGATTCCTTTGAAATTGGACGCAGAAATATTATCATGGACAATACCACAGATAAAGCTCCTGCAAATATTCCAAATAAGACCGAAGGTATGATTTCGGTATTAACTAAAGCTGTGATTACCATAATAAAACAACACAGCAATACAATAAACAATGCAAATCCTACCATTATAATCGTTTAAAAAGTTCACAAAAAATAACATACATAAGACTACATCCAGCAGCAAAAGCAAGAGTTCCAATAATTCCAAGGATAATACTCATAAATATCTCCATGTCAAAACCCTTTCCTCGCTTTACAGATGAAACTACCAATATAGAATACCAAAAGGAAAGCTATAACGCCTCCCCAGAAACTAGCTGTCATAATTTAAAGGCCTCCTTACCTTATATAGAATCTTTACTTTTCGGTTAGAAAGATATTCTTCTCCGAAGTATGCTAATACACCAAATACAAACAAAGAACACACTAAAAAGAGGATAACAAGAGAAGTGCTGAGAGTAGCTAGTACAGCTGCAGTTATACTTATGCATATAGCATACAGAAACACAACTAGGCGGAAGTTGTATTTACAGAATAAACAAAACCTCTCTAACATCGTATATTCCATTCTAAGAGAGCACTTATAAGGACTTGTTCCATATCATACTCTGGATTTTCTCTTGCAATTCCAATAGCAGAAGTCATAACCTCTGCTCGCAATCCATACTCGGATGCCAATTCTATGGCTTCGAAAACTTCTTGAATATTTGAATGACTTAATTCGAGTTTCATTTTAAATTTGGATTAAATTCAACCTCTTTATATACTACGTATAGTTCCCCATCTTTTTCTTCCATACAACCATTATTTACTAAAAAATTATGGATATATTCTAAGGGAATTTGATAAGAGTCTGTAATTACCAACCTAGAGGCGATATTGATATGATATCGTTCTCTTCTTACTAAACGTGAAGGATTTCCACTAATCCAAATCAAGCCAGATTCAGGATTATTTTCGTCTGGCTTGATTGCTCTAATATAAATAGAATATCCTTCTTTAGCAAAATATACTTGCTGTATAACTGCCATTTAGATTTCCTCCCATTCGATGTGTACGACTTTTTTCAAAATACGGTACTCGCCAGTTTCTTTCAATGTTTTTATTGCCTCTTCAATATCATCAACAACTTCAGCGTGTACGACTTCTACCTTGTTGCCTCTGGACTCAAAACGGGATTTAGCAATCTTCATCAGGGTTTCGATTTTACCGATATACACCGGTTCAGATGGGAAAGTATAAACTCCTTTCTTTACTCTATTTATAATCCCCATGGATACAACGTCTTGCTGAGTAATGTAATTTGCGTAGGGAATAGCTTTCCCAAGCACACTTCTCATTTGTTCCCATGTGTATTGTAAACCTTCGTTTTCTTCTCTTGACTTGTTAAAAGTTTCACAAGCTTGAATTGAATTTTTACTTCTCATAAATCTAGTAGTTTAAATTATAAATCTTCTTCCTTTATTTGTTTATAAACAGAATAAGGTATATGAATATAGTCATTCTGATTTCTAGGACGAATGGCTATCATTTCGGTTCCTTCTTTAGAGCGGTATCGAATCCGTCCAGTATCGTACTTATACTTATCAGGATTGATGTGTTCAGGCTGACAATATTCATGTCTACAAAGATGAGGAAGTACAACAGAAATCACTTCTCTAATTGGAATAGTGACTTCTTGCCTCATAGGAATCCAATTGGCACAAGTATTTACAGTATGCAATTCAACTCCTGATTTGGCTTGTAGCCCTTCATTGCTGCAAAAACGCACATAGTCATGAGCTACATGCATTTCTCTGGTTCTATCGAAATCGTAATCGTCTAATTCTACTACGAATTTTCTATCGGACAACTGTTCTAGTATCTGCATTTTTTATAAATATTTTTCGACAGCATTTTGTACGTCTTCATAGCTTTTAAATAAACACTCATAAGATTCTGGAATAAGTTCAACATCTGTACTTGCGAATCCTGGATGTCCTAGTTCATCGAGACCTTTATACATTGTGCCTCCTAGCTTACATTGAATGATTCCTAAATCATAAATATCATAGACTTGGTCGAAGTAATAATACCAACCTCCTACAAATTCTTTTATTGTTTGTATAATTTGATACATAGGTGGCTTTTCTTCCGAAAATGTATGGATAAAACCTTTACCAATTTTAGCGTCTGTTGGACTTTCCCAAATTTCTGGAGAATCGTCAAGAACAACTACTCGATTAGTATTCCAAACATGAGACTTCTGTATAGGACTTACAAAGACCCCATCTTCCTTCCTTCTGGCGATAAGTTTATATGCTAATAATTCTTCAGTCGGAATAGATTTTGCTGCTTCTAAACACATAGTATAAAGGTATTATAAATTAATAAATAAGTGGACCTGGAGGGAATCAAACCCTCGTCCCTACAACGCTACATAGTGAGATTACATGTTTCTCTATTTTATTACATCAGCTGTTGAGTTCAGCATGTAGATAATTTTAAGATTGTACTGCCCAACCGGAACATCATAACCTTTATACAAACTATCAAACTGCAGGGAAGACCGAAGTCTCTCCACCACTCCATTTTACGTTGGAGAACGGGATGATACTTTAGAGATTCGTCGCATCTCATGGAACACATCTTCCATCTGTTTTATGACGTAAGAGACTCAGCTTTACTAACCTTTGGCTTTCAAGTTAAGTGGGCTGCTCTATAATGCTTCTTCCCACACCTCTTCTGTTTCTAGGTTTCTCCCGTAACCCGACTACACTAATATTTCTAATAGTAAGCCAGCAGCTTAGGCTGCCATTCTTAAATAACCTTCAGTTTCTCCAGTTATTGTTTTGCATCATTTTAAAGAGTTGGTGCCAACTCTACATGTCTCCCTACTTCATCAATCGCGGTCAAAATCAATCAGGCCCATAAAAAATAGAGCACTCTATTCTCTCGAACCGAACACTCCCAAAACAAAATAAGCAAATCAAAGAATTGCAGGAATAAGGGGATTCGAACCCCTAGTCTCATCCGTAATCAATGGATGCATTTTATCCTATTAAACTATATTCCTTGAGTGCCACCACAAATCGGGAACTTAAATATAATAAATGGTTGTAAGGTTACCAACTCCGGCTGGATTTCGTCTTGGCCTTCGACTACTTGGAAACATAAGTTAGTGTGTAGTGCTTTCCTCATCGCTATCCCTACTAGGCTGCCGTCCTAATTCCCTAACTCTTCTTTCGGGAATACACAATATTTCCTTTCTCATTACCACTGTCACGGTAAAATTTATATGCAATCAGCTTTCATGTAAGAATTATTCCATAAGCATTGTTGCTTAGCGGGCCTTACATTAATAGTATAACAGTCAGTTCGTACAGAGTGTTGCGCACCACTCAACAGTTGCATGAGAGTTTTACCTAAAGTAACTCACAAGATTTCTATTGGTGTTGTTTTACCGCCTCCACTTGCTCCTCTACCATTTTCTGAATAAGGAACGTATTAAGACCATGTCGCTTGCCAAGAAGATAAAGTTGGTCAATGTAATCCCTGATTTCTCTGGAATCTTCATGTGGAGTGCAGGCAAGATTCACCTCGGCGTAAAAAAGTTCTGAGACTAACATTCCTGGGAGAAACTGTGCAAGTTCCTCCCCAGATAATGCTTTCAGTCTGATTTCGAATAAACTCATAATTCTCGAATTAGTGTTGCCATTTCATCCTCGATGTCAGTAAGAACATCTTCGTAGAGTTGAATAATGGCATTGTTATTTTCACTAGGGTCATCGGCATATTTAATGAGAGCTTGAGATAACTTGATTTTTACTCTTTCTTTTTGTGCCGAAAGTCTGTCTAGTCTCTGTTGAATATGTTCACCCTCCATGATAAGGGCGAACGTTATTGATGTAACCTTTATTTGCATATCTGTTCTCCTTCCATCCATTCTTCAAGTGAAAATGTATACGTTATCGTAGGCCCCTGACAGTCTAATGTTGCTTCTACTATCTGAGGAATAGCGTAGTACTTACTAAATGTATAAGTCTCATTGTCGATGATTTTACTTCCCTTCAAAGACTCTGTAATATCTGGCATTTGTCCAGACATTAAGAGAACAATATTGAGAGTTAGTAAGTCCTTAGAGGTTGCAGTCTCGAGACCAGATTGGTCTACAAGTTTGCTAATCGTTTCCAATTTACACGTGCCCTCTCTTTTGCAAAGATTGTCAATGAGGGGCTTAATTACTTGTTCGGGAATGGTTACTGTTTTCATCTTGTTATTTGGTTAGTTGTTTATAATTTAATTAATCCAGAAATCATATTATCGCCAGAATCTCTGTAAATGTAGAGAGCGGGATTCAGTTCTTTTATGTATTGCCTACGTTTCATTTCAGGAACATATCTATTAGTGTTTCTGTTTTCAACCGACAATTCAGGAAAATTGACTTTAAGCCAATCAAGAGTAGCGTCAAATCCAACAACCCTGAGACTAAATGTAAATGCAATGTACTTGTTTTTGACTAAAGACTTTTTCATCTTATTGTAAATATAGATGAGGTCATCTCCACAAGATACGATTGATTTACAAAAATCACAATCTACAAACGTAATTGGACTGTGATGAGCCGGTTGCGAAGTAACTAAGTCAAATTCTCCGATTAAGGAATTTCTTCTAATAGAAGAATTTACCGGATTGAAGTCAACTAAAATTACTTGTTTATGATAGGGAAGAACTTCCATATATTTTTCTGGATGAGTTCCTGCTAATCCTAAAATTGTTTTAGTTTTAGGAATATGAGAGAATAGTCTCTTCTGTACAAATCTCTTAACTTTTGCGTCTAAATACTGTTCCATCTTTGCTTATTTTTTGTTGTTAATTAACTGATTAGTTTTGGAATAAATTCCTACTTATAGCATCACCACGTAAAGGTTCAGTCATTGATGCCAATCCCGGTAAGATACCGGGACAAAATGGACGAACTGTAAAAAATTTTACTATGAATACTCTATCAAAGCTTCCTGTGCCATGCTCCTTTAAATTGTTATCTCAACAACTTATAGTCTCCAGGCATACCCATTATGCTTCAACAACCTACATAAAATAAAATTTATGTAACGCTCATGGCTTAAATGTCTATTTAAAGTCGCCATGACGACTGAAAATAAAAAATAGGATATAAATAGAGTAAATATATCCTTAGATGAAAAAATAAATCTATTTAGCTATATGCAACGTTCTTATGGGGAAATTTTGAGATTGGGAAAATAGGTCAAAAATGAGGGGGAAAGTGAGAGGCCACGCTCGCTCATCACTATTGCTCACACTCTGCATAACCTTATTATTTGCCAAACTTTATCGTTTTCTCCTTTATGAAGAAGCATATACATGAGAGGAAGACTGGATTGAGTACGTTCTACTGGATAAATCTCATTTCCAGGAAGTGCTCGAACTATCTTGGTTTTTGTATCTGGAACATAGCCTAACACAGTTTTAAATTGTCCAGATTTCTTGCCATAATGCTTTTCTGCGTGATACATTTATATAAAAGCTACATTAGAAATATTCTACTTTAAGGCTTGCTTATGGATATAAGGGCTGCTACGTTAGGAATGCAAGAAAAAAAATAGAGAGTATAGAGAACACTCTCGTGCTCCCTATACTTTTGCTTTTGTTATTGTTAGCGTTTCGGGTTGTAATCAATGCCGGCAGCCTCAAAATATTTCTTTATTTCGGTGTCGTCTTTTGCTTCAAAAATTTCGGCATACACTTCCGGCAATTTCGCATATATTTCGGCATCTTCTTCGGTTGTGAAAATGTTTCTTTTGCGAATAGTTGTGCCCTCTACTACTGGCTTATTGTCTTTGAAGTTTTGCGCAATAACTTGCCGCTCTTCTTTCTTTACAATAACTAAGTTGTTTTTGTGGAAGTTTTGCAGAACTTCAAACAAACTTTTGCCGTTTGCGCGGTTGCAACCTTCAATAAGTTCAACGGTTGGCAGTTTGTTTATCATTTCTTGAGTGAAGTCCTCAGGCAATTTGTCCATATCTTCACAAAGGCGAAGCAAGCGAAATACGCTATTCATAGAAACCGCACCCGTTTTCACGAACTCGCCGTTTTCGTCAAATAAAGCCGTTACAAATGCTCCGAACTCCGTTCCCGAACTTGCAATTTTCTTCGATACAATTACGGGAATAATTGCCGTTCGATAATTTGCAGATAGTCCGTTATCACTTCCCGCACTTTGTGCGTTGTTTACGTAGTTTGCAATTTTACCGCTGTTGAACTTTTCAATGTTTAATACTGTTTTCATCTTGTTAAATTTTTTAAATTAATACTATATATAAATTCTATGAATGTGGGCAAACTTTCGTTTGCCCGTTTGGTTACTTATAAGTTGTTTAAAACTTTTACCGCATAGTCTGCACCGTAATAACGGCACATATCTGTATAAGATAAGCCCGTTTTACTGTTGGCGAATGTGCGCACGCTGTTTTTAACTTCTTTCTTTACTTCTTTCTTTGCTTCTTTTGTTTTCATATCTTTTTTGGGTTTAATTGTTAAACAAATTTTTGAAGAAAAGGGAAAATTTATTTTCATTTTTCTTCAAATACCCTAGGGGGGTGTTAGAGGGTACTCTACTCTCTCGCACATAATTTCTATAAATTTCCTATATATTTTTTATATAATTATTTTCATTATTTTCACAGAAGGGGGGGGGGATTATATTTAAGTACCTTTATACTATCTTATGTATCTCTTTACTCAATTTTTTCTATCTGACTAAAATTTTCAATTCGCGAATTGTGAATCGTATATATAATGTACGTGCGTACACGCGCATATACAAGAAAGTAAAAAATTGAGCAGAAAAGCGTATAAACTAAAAAATTCATATAGAAAGATATATTCAAAGCGAAAAGCGAAGCTTGAGCGTATTATATATAGTTCTTATTAAGTATAGATTAAGTATAGTTAGAGTAAAAATTTGTCCGCAATCGGTTAAATTTTGCTTTTGAATAGTTCAATTTTGAAAATGGTTTAGTAAAATTTTGCTAACTTATTGAGTATCAAGCACTTAACAAACTTTAATGGTTAATATTTTTTACTGTTAAGAAATTGTCGTATCTTTGCAACATCAAATATTAAAAATGAGTATGGCAGAAAAAGTACCTCAGCACATTCGAGTTCCGAACGATATGTGCAAACAAAGTAACTTAGACCCGACTGATGTATATGTTTATAGCTATTTAAAAACTTATATGAATAAAGATACTTACGAGGCGTTTCCGTCAATGGAAACTATCGCAAAAGATGCCGGAATAAGTAAACCAACTGTCAATAAAGCTATCAAACATCTTGTCGCAAATGGAGATATAACTGTAAGAAAAGAAGGGAGAAGAAATATATACAAGTTTAACCCTCTCTCTAAAAATTTCGAAATGTTTACGTATAAGTTTATGAGGGATGTAGACCTCACCACACAACAAAGAATATACATCATTCTAACCCAACAGCATATGTACAAAGACGAAGAAGGGTATGGAAAAATGACATACTCCGATTCGGAATTAGCAGAGCAAATTGGATTAAGTGCGGCAACTATACATCGAAGAAATAAAGAATTGGAAAATAAAGGAGTCTTACAAATACTTGATACGGGAAAGAAAGATGAAATATCTGGATGTCCGATTCAACTAAAATTGTTCGACCTTACTAAGATAGCTCAAGATGTACTCTTTATTAAGAAGAAACTTGAAGAACACGATGAAAAGATTGAAGAAAATAGTAGAACAATAAAAATTTTATCGAATAAGATTGAGGAAATGCAACAAGAAATAAACAGATTGAGAGGAATAAATTCAAATCCAACTTTATAATTATATGAACGATATTACTTCAGAAAGAGAAAATTTTACATTTAATAATTTTGACGAACTAAAAGGCTTCTTAAAAGGAAAAACTATTTTAGTAGCTACAGCTTCAGATGCTGTAAAACTCAATAAAGTTCTTCAAAATTTAGAATTTGTGCACATTCCGCAGTTAGTTCTCATTGCGGATAATAGAAACAAGATAGTTTATAAAGTATCTGATACTTCATTCACAAGAGAATATTATGAAAATATAGATACTCCAAACATAGATTTAATAGGAGAAGATGTAATTGAAGAATATTTAAATCTAAAAGAACAACTGGTATATTCTATTCTTCCTTATCCTATTACCATTCTAGAAGCAAGAAATATGACATTAGCAAAACTTAATTCGCTCTACGAATTTGCTTCGGATATCTTAGATAAGATGCCCGCCTATGATTTAGACGATTCTGATGTAGATTTTTTATTCGGACAATACGGATTAAATACGGCAAGAACAGTAGTTGATAATTACGAAATTCAAATAGACAATATTAAATATTTAGGATGATAGAAGAAATTCGCAGAAGTATAATATACCTTAAAAATGTTGAAGGGTATATCGAATCTTGTATAAATCAAATAAATGTTAAACAACAAGAACTTTCATCAAAAGAGCAAGAGTATGCAAAATTAATTTCCGAGAATAATGCTTTAAAAAAAGAAATTGAGGAATTGAAAAATAAACATACTGATGAATAAACAAGAAATAGACATGGTAGAAGAAGCCTTATATATGAATGCTTACATAGCAGATAATTATTTTATTTATTACTTTCCGGAAATGGAAACTATATTTTTATATTATGACTAAAAATCTAAAAGAAATAGTTCTTCAACAAATATACGACATTTTAGTCGGAAAAGAAAACGAAATTGATAAACTAAAAGTTTTAATAACTTTACTTCAAACCTTAAATGGAGACGAATTAATAAATGGTTCTGAAAAGACTATACCAACTTCAAAGAATAATTATAAAAGCCAAGTGTACAAACTTGAAAGTACTTCTGATATAATAGAAACTTGGAATGAGAGCCCCTGTAAATCTTGCTCTAATTATTTACAAGCCAAAGCTTCTGGTACTCCATTAATTTGTAATTGTACATTAGGACTTTCCGAAATACGATGAGTGAAATTATAATAACTTTTTCTGAGCCTTGGTACAACGAACCTATAATAACAAATACCGCATTTGATGAGGCTGTAAATAATTATGTAAAAGAATTAGTAAGAATGATTAAAGTAACTGATAATAAAGAAATAAAAGAAACTGTATTGTCTGGATTAAAACGAAACAAAGAAAAATATGGAAAAAGATATTGTCCTTGTTCTTTAGAAAGAACAGACGATACAGTATGTATGTGCAAAGAGTTCAGAGAGATGGATAAAGGAATTTGTCATTGTCAATTATATATAAAAGAATGATGCATCAATTAATAAATAGTTGGAATAAAACTCATAAACCTTATTTCTTAGTAGTTAATTGCTTTCCTTACTTCAGTACAGGAATTAATTTAGAAAGGTGGACTTTATATGTATATAATATGGATACTAGAGTAAAAGTATACGAATCTGAAGGGGAAAGTTTTATCAAGCTGTATAACAAACTTGAGGACGAATGGGATAAAATAAAAGGCGACTCTGAATAGAGCCGCCTTTTTTTATTTACAATATTCTCTTAAATTATTAAAAGAAATTTCCATACTAGAACTTTTCATATAAGGAGCAACTTCATCATCTTTAGCCATGCATTCCCAACACTCCCTATCAGAAGGAAACTCTTTACACTCAATTTTAATACTTTTCAAGGGTCTGGAATGTTTATCTTTAGTCCAAACCCACACATCAAAAATAAAATTTCTCATAGACGTTAAAAATTAAAAATCCCCAATTATATTATCTTTACAAAATAGCTAATCCTGCCATTATTCCAATCGCGTCAGCTAGCACATCTTTCCAATCCCATCCAGAACCATCCTCTGTAAATTCATCATAAGTTTCTTTACTGAACGAAGCTACTAAAGCTGCCGCTAATCCAATAACTGGACTAAAGATGATTCCTAATATTACTACAATTAAAAAGTTACAGATAAAGTGAGCAAACTTATCATTACTTTTCATCCACTGTATTATTTTCTTTATTATTTCCATTGTTAAATTTTTTCCAAATACCTGTTACTGAATCTATGCCAAGTAAAGCCATGACACAAATTAAAAATGTATCTATCATTAATGGTGCTTGAATTGTAGCTATAGTACAATATATTAATACTCCAATAGCCACAAACCACCCTGTTACTCCACATAGCCTTTTAGATGATATTCCAGAATGTGAAGATATTACACCTTTTAGAAATTCAGTGAATCTCATTGCTATTTGGTTTTATGTACTTCCACCATGAATAATGCTTGCGAGTCTTTAAATAGTCTAAATTCTTCTCATTGTTATAGGCTTCTTCCTCAAAACTAACATCTCTATAAGTCTTATGTTGTCCGTCTTTAGTAAGATGAAATAGCCTTATAATAATATATTCCAGCCCATACCAGATATAGAAGAATATGTAAAACATCTCCTTTATCTGTTCTGTATGAATAGATTCATGGTTTATAGTAGTTTTACTTAGATTATCTCTCTTAGTAAATAGTACTCCAAATAAGTTAATAGTACTATATCTTCCAAAGGGGAAATGTTTAGTGTGAATTATTTTCATTTTCTATATTTTGATTATATTTGTATTATTAATTTTAAAATCTAAGATTATGATGCCAGAAACAGAATTTATACTTTATGGTATTTCTAAACAGTCATACAAGTTCAAAGTGTATCCTATTAATATAGAATTACCCTCTGACTTTGGAGGATTATATGTCTATACAAATTATACATCTAATGGCAGAGAACTCATATATGGCGGAAGGTCTGTTAATATTCCAAGTAGACACGAAGACCATAAAAGTTTAAAAGATAAACCTATAGATGAGAAAATTATGAATCTAGCTACATATATAGGCGTTTGGTATACATTAGACCTTAATAATCTTGAAGAACTCGAAACTGACCTGTTAAAAGGCAACAATTTTATAGTGAATACTCAGCACAATCAATAAACTAAATCTATTAATTCTTTAGGTAGAGGAGATTCGTTCCAATTTGCATCTCCTTCTTTTATCAATAGGCGGAATCCATTATCTGATGCACATACGTAAGCTTTGTTTTCGCTGGCATCTTTAAGTGTATGTAATATTACTAGTGGGTCTAGCTCTTTATTGTGTACTACAATACCTATACATTCATCCTCTTCTTTAGGAACTTTAATCCATTTATTCATATTAATTTCCATAGGTACTCTAATTTTATCATCCACTGCTTCATTTTTATTTTCAAACATATCTGGGCATTTTGAAGTCTCCTTTATTAATTCTTCTTTAAATAGTTCTTCTCTGAAAGATTTCAAAAACTCTTCTCTGAATTTATTCTTTAACGATGTCATAGTTTACCTCCACTCCTATATCCTAATTTACCTAATTCATTTAACATATTGTGAGTTTCTCCAGAATTTAATCCAAATGTTCTTTTTATAGCTTCTGAGATTCTAGATTGTTGTTCTGGAGTCATTAAGTTATATCTAGGCGCACCTAGTGCAGCCCTGTATGCCATAACTTCACTATTTAATTCTAACGGGTCTCCTTCCCACGTTCCTACATTTTTCTTTAATGGGGTTAAAGCAGAAGATGCTTCATGCCATTCTGTTACAGAAGGGCTATCTCCATTACCTCTCATATATCGAATGTCAGAAAGGCCATTTTGATATGAATGTTGTAATTCGTGTGCAGTTGTAAATGCAGTTTCATTAGGATGTTTTAGAAATTTAGAATTGGGACTCTGCCTTAGTTTTATATGGCTGTTTATATTCCATGCCCTACTATTAACTCCGTCAGAAGTTTTAGGGTCATCAAAGTTTTTATAACTTTTAGAATTATACGTATATTTAGAATTAGCTCCTTCTAAAGCCTCAAACTGATGTCCACCTTCTGGGTCTACAGTATATCTAAAATTCAAATCTTCTTGGTTATTACTATTAACCCTAGATGCGGCTGTTTCTCCCTTTCTATGTACATTTTCTAAATAGCTCCTTCTCTCCTTATAAGTAAGAGGATATGTTCCTTCATTTCTCGCCTGTATAAATCTTTTTGGAGAACCTACAGCATCTTTTGCTATCATCGCATAGTCTGTTCCAATTCTTCTAGCAATTTTCAAAGGCTTCTTTATAAAGTTAGGTAGAGCTAATAATCCTAATCCTACTGCTGCACTTCCATAGTTGCCAGATGTCGCATTATTATAAATACCTTTTGCTGATTCTATATCTCCTAATGGTGTAACGGCAGAGAGTATTTCTTTACCTACATTTCCTGCGGCATCTCTTCCTCTATTTACAGCTTCTCCTAAATTCAAATTATTTCTAGGAGTAATTACTACTTCGGGTAAACCTACATTAGTTTCTCCGTTTTTATTCCAAACTGGAAGATGATGTACTACATCGCCATAGTAGTTAGTACTAGTACTACCTGTATAAGTCTTACCACCTGGCTGATACTTAGCAACTCCACCTTTCTTATATTTCCAGCTAAAGGTACTATCATACATTTGTCTATTCTGATTCCTACGAATCTTTAGACCTCTTGCTTGATGTTCTCCATGATTCATCTCTTTCTTTGCACCAGCATCATTCCCTGTCCTTAAATGTGATTGCAGTCTTTTACTGTTCTTGAACTTATTCCAGCCAACATTATAGATTAAATCATTTAATGCTGTCTTTTCTCCTAAATTCAAATTATCGTAATAAGGCATTGTTGCCAGAGAATCGGCTCCCATTTGTAAGTGCTGTATCAAATGTTTAGATGCTTCTTCCTCTGTAATGCCATTTCTATATTTACGTATTAGCTTCGGGTCGGTAAGTCCATATCCTACAGTCCATTTACCGTCTGTCTTATCCTTTTCTGGCTTAGGTCTAAATCCTTCCTTACTCTTTATAAAGTCTATCAGTCTTACATCATAAGGCGACATTTTTTCAGATGTCTTTTGCCCAAATTCAAGGGCTTTCTTTATTAATAGTTCTTCTGACTTGCTACCATTCTGCGCTTTAATAATTCCACCTTCTGCAAACTTGTTATATACATTTATTAAAGATGTGGCATAGTTCTTTGCTTCTGCATATCTTCTTTTGCCTTTATTAGCTCCAGTCAATTTTGCAGTAAATCTATTAATATCATCGTTCTCGTCAAAATCATATAGCCTCTTTAAAAACTGAATTTTATCTGCTGCATACTCATCCATAGAATCATAAGCTCTAAATCTTTGCTTAATTGGATTCCCTTTGGCATCATGGTCTTTACCTTCTACATAGGCTCCTTTCCATGAACTGCCAGTAGTCAGATTGCCAAAATTGAATTTTCCTTGCGCAGAACGTCCCCATCCACTTTCCAAAGCATCTTGAGATATCAGCATCCTTATTGCATTATCATTAGTAATTCCGGCTTTCTTATAAGCATTAGTAAGGTCAGACACCCATTCATTTTTATTTGAATAAGGACTTTTCCAAGTTTCAGAAGATTTAGGAATTTTTTTCGAGGGGATTTCAGAATTTATTTCTTTAAGTTCTTGAACTTCTGAATTTGTAGTAGATTTCTTAGCTTCTTCTATTACTTTCGCTTGCCGTTTTTTAATGGGATTAGTAACTATTTCAGTCTCTAATTCTGGGGCATTGAAATCAATCGTTGGGGGAATGTACGGGTCTATACTGTTATATATGGAAAATAAAGTTCCCCCTTCTTGTTTCTTAATTACTGCCTTTTTTAAATCTGGAGTCGGAGAAGTAGATTTTACTACTTTTTTTCTTTTATCTCGTTTGTTTCCGAGAAGTTGTTTGTGTTTTTTTAATAAACTAGATTCTTTAAATTTCATTATCATTAACCTTTTAATAAATTTAAAAGTTAATTGGTGAAATTTTTTCGTAATAAATTTATAAAACTTTCACCATCTATATTATTACATCTAAGAATAACTCCTCCATTTTTATGCTTCCATTTAGCGGCATTTCTGGCAAAGTTAGCTCTCTTCTTTTGCAACGGAGTGGCGTTAGGGTTGTTTAATACAGAGCGTGCATGTTCTTGAACACTTTGTCCAGCTCTCTTTGCAGATGCTGTAAACTTGCCTCTATTTTCTTTTTTAATATGAATTCCACTTCCATTTTTACATCTAGGAACTAGACGTCCTCCTCGTTTAAAACGTAGAGCAGCGTCATAACTTAAACTTTCTAAGTATGCTAATGCAGCATTCTTTAAAGATTCCGATAAACTAATTTTTCCTATCATAGTATAAATTATTAATAAATTTATTTTGTAGACTACAAAAATATCGCTAAATTTGCACATTAACAAATGAATAGTGATATTATATGGAATAATGTAGAAAATGTTAAAAAAGATTTTAAAAGCAAGTATTTAACTAAATTTAAAAAGAAGTATTGTATTTAACATGTTAGATTTCTTCAAAAAGGTGTTTAGCTATATCGACAAAATCAATCCTACAGTTAAAACAATTATCATTGTAGCCTTATTATTTTGGTGTACTCAAGTATGTTTAGTAAATCAAGGTAAGGTATTTATAACTGATTACATTGAATCTGTTGAATATAGCAACAAAAAAGCAGAGGAATACTCTATTAAAATGTCACCCAAAATTAAACAGCAGATTGAAAATATTAAGAATAAAGATGCAGATGCTACAAACGTAATTCTAATATCGTTTCACAACACAAAGAAAAGTCTACAAGGATTTTCATATATGTTTTTAACGGCATTAACTGATTCTCCCACAGGGTTAGCGGACAGCTATACTGGACTTTGGAGTGACCTTCCTTACTTGCAATATTCTGACGAAGTAGGAAAGATACGAAGATTAGGATTTTTAAGAACCGATTCTATTGGGTTCCTAAAAGAAGATTTTCCTCAGTTTTATAAAAAGTTGAGACAATGTGAAGCACACGCTGCAGCTATCTATCCAATTGATAGCATTGATTCAGATGGAGCGACAGCTCCAATAGGGTTAATTGTTGTACTCTACGATAAGCCTAAACAATACTATTTAGGATATTATAATACTTGTATTGCACCATCCACACAAATACTTTCTACGTTACTAAATTATAATGCAACGATAAACAAAAAATAATACGAGCATGAAAATTGATAAAAAGAATGGTGAAGTTTGCTATAATGATGAAGCACATCTTTACTGGAATGAAAATGACAACTCTAAGTACATTTCTGTAACTACTCTTATTCACCAATTTACTCAACCTTTTGATAAAGAATTCTGGAGCGCATATAAAGCTTTAGAAAAACTTATACCTAAAGAGAATTGGGGAATAGAAAAAAAATCATTACTTACCACAAAAAGATTCGATACATCAATCTTGGATTTATATGATATTTCTACTGAAGAGTTTAATAAGATACAAGAAGGAATACTAGAGGAATGGGAAAAGACTAATAAAGAGTCTTGTGAAAGAGGCACTAAAATCCATGCTGAGCTTGAAAATCAATATTATAAAAAGCCCAAGGATATTAGTTTAAAAAAATTTGGATTAGGTGGGAAATTTGAATGCAGACAGGGTTATACAGATTTAGATTTAGAAAATGGAGTATATCCAGAATACCTTATCTATTATCAATCAGAAGACGGAACCTTGAGAGTGGCGGGTCAGATTGACCTTTTAATTAAAAACGGAAACGATATCTACATAGTAGATTATAAAACTAATAAGAAAATTGACCAGAAATCTGGATTTGATACAACTACTAAAAGAAATGCTACTATGTTATATCCCCTTAATAATTTAATGGATTGTAATTATATGCACTATACTATGCAGTTAAGTACATATGCTTACATGCTTCAACAATTAAATCCGGATTTTGTAATTAAAGAACTCATTATGGTTCATTATGACCATGAGGGAAATGAAACTATTTATAATTTGGAATACTTAAAAGAGGATGTAAAAAGATTATTTTCTTTCCATAAAAAGAATGTAGTAAAAGAACAACAAAGAGCAAAAAGACAAAGAATAGAATATTAATCTGAGTAGAAAAAGTAATAAAAGGAACATTTTTAAAGCCTTTAATACGCTTTAAATGTTAAGCAATGATAATTAATAATCGAAAGGATTAATACTGTTCTATATAATATGGAAATAGGAAATATAGTAACCGGGCATTTAAATGAGGTTCTTAGTCTTAATCAAGATATTTCAGAACCTAGGATGAGGATTTGTTTGAAATGTCCTCTTTATACCCCAAAGCTTGGCGGTATGTGTAATATGAGATTATGGCTAAACCCTGAAACAGGGGATGTAAGTACTGAGAAAAAAGATGGTTATTATAGAGGATGCGGGTGTAGATTAAGAGCTAAAACTACTTTATCGAGGGAAAACTGTCCCGCAAGAAAATGGTAATTAAATTGAAAATGAATTATGGAAAACAAAACATTTAATCCGCAATCATTAGAATTGCACAACGTAGAAGAAGTTAAGGTTGCACAACAAGTCGTAGGTCTTGAGTCAGGGGCTCAGCATTTTGTTTTAAATTCTGCAGAAGATGTAGAAGAAAGGATGAAACGAGATGCTGCTGTAAAGTTTAATAATTCAGTAGACGAATATACTGCTAAAATGGACTCTTATATTGAGGATGTTAATACAAGAGCTAAGAGTATTGCTGATAATATGAACGGGCTGGAAATTATGCCAGTTTTTAATTATATGATAATTAGACCTTATGACCAAAACCCCTATCAAAAAATTAAAGTAAGCTCAACTGGACTTATCTATGATTTAGGAGGACATAAACCAGAATTTAAAAATAGAGACAATGGAGAAATAGAAGAAGAAGAGAATTTTATCATGGTAGGTAAAGTTATAGAAGTTGGTCCAGAAACCAAATATGTCAGAGAAGGAGATGATGTATTCTTCACTAAACCTTCTCAAACTCCAATTCCATTCTTTAAAATGGGACTCGTATATTTGTCTGAATTGCGCGTGCTTGCGGTAGTAAATGAAAAATTAAGACAGCGCTTTTTAAAAGCTGCTCAAGGAAAATTAACAGCTTATAATAAATACTAATATGGAAGAAAAAATATTCTTTTTGCCTGGAGATACAGTTACTCTGAAGCAAGATTTGCCTAATAAGCCAATTATGTTGGTTGTACAGAAAGAACTTTATTCTCTTCGTCCTAAAAGTAAAACTGAAGAAAAAAGTCCTTTAAAAGGAATTAAATGCAGGTGGTTTACAGTTGATGGATTAATGCAAGAAGCCATCTTTAATACAAAGGACCTGATAAAGGTATAGTAAAAATAATAAATATATTAACAGATAAGGAAAGTTATTAAATTAGCTTTCCTTTATTTTTATAAATATGGCGAAAAAAATAACATTCGACCCTGAACTGATGGGTCATATTAAGACTATTTATGGAGATGCTAGCTTAGATGAAAAGACTTTAAAACAACTTCATCAAACGTGGAAAAGCAATCCAGATATCATACGGAATACTGCCAAACAAAAGAAGTCCACAGCCCCACTAAAAGGAGTTTCATTTAACGTTCCAGGTACATCTAGTAAGCCGTCTAAATTACAGACAGTTTCTGAAATTGCTCAGGATGATTTAAGAGGAGTTAAATCATTCAATACTGCTTTTAAAGAGGCAAGAAATAGAGGACTTAAGCAATTTCAATGGGGAAAAGGTACATATACTACTCAGATAGCAGACAATCCTACCAAAAGTAAGGGTAAACCAGCTAACGAAATCCCAGAAGTTGTAATCACAGCTCCTAGGATACCACGTTCTTATAAGCATTATGGTAAAAAATTTGAGTCTAATGATGAACCTGTCACATTAAGGTCGTATTCTTATTATAGAAACAGCATAGACCCTATGATTCCCGCAGAACCTTTAAAGCCATTTCCACCTATTGCCCCTTCTGCAGGCGCCCCAACATTATCTGTTGAGCAACTTCCTATCACTGGAAGAATTTCTTCTCAAGGGCCTTATAGAACCATAGGACCTAGTTCAAGAAGATTTAATCAAGGAAATGACTTTATGATGATGACTGATGAGAATTTAACAGTATCTCCTGGTGATAATCCTGTATATGAAAAAATTGGAAATTATGCTGAATATCCTTACGTACAGCAATTTATGTGGGGAACTAATAAATTCAAACAGGGAGGAAAGCTAGATGAAAAACAGAAGGCGTTTGTGGCTTATCTCATAGAAATTTCTGGAGCTAAATCTGAATCTGAATTAAATCAATATATACAAGAACTCGGAGAAGAAGGGTTACAAGAACAACGTAAACAATTTGAACAACTTATGACGCAAGGAACTGAACAAATACAAACTGCAGCTAAAGGTGCAAAACTTAATTATATAAAAGCATTAAGAGGTCAATGCCCCGAAGGCTTTGAAATGAATTATTTTAAAAAAGGTGGAGTAATTTGTAGCAAATGTATAAAAAAAGCGCAAGCTCAACAAGCAACTCCCAAAGCAGAAAAAGGAACTAAAGTAGTTAGAGATTTTAGAGCTGAGATGGATAAATGCGGAGGTAAGATGAAAAAGAAATCAACAAAGAAGCAGACTGGAGGCCCAATTATTGAAAAGGACCAAGGCGGAAATAAAATGTTGAGTGAAAAGGATTGGAAAAAGAAAGTAGATAGTGAAGCAAAAGCAGATTCTGCTGCATACGCAAAAGCGTATCCAAACAGCGAAATAGCTAAAAAATTCAACAAAGACAATCCTTCTAAAAAGAAGCCTATAAAGAAACCTGTGAAAAAACAAGGAGGTGGAGTTATTAGCGACTTTCAAAGAAGTCTTATGAATAAACAAATCGCGAAGAAAGGTTTAGTTGGAGCATCTACTATTTTTCAAAAAATTGCTAACAAAGGAGGAAAACATGCACAAGCCTTTAGTAATATGAAACAAGAGATAGATAATCAAGTAATGTCTAATTCCCCTCTTGGAAAACCAGTATTTTCTGCAAATAATCAAGCAGCCCCAACTCCAAAAGTAGGATATCGAGTTCCGAATCAATCACCTATTAGTTGGCAATCAAGACAAGTACAACAAAACGGAATAACATTTAATCAAAGTTCACCAGTTTCTTATGAAATAGGAACTGCTTATCGTTAATTTAATCCATTATGCAGAAAATATTTCTATATGATAGTGTTAATAATAGAGTAGAGCTTAATGTGCCCGAAATTCTTTTAATAAGAGAATTTGGGGCGTTGATGGATAATAAGAGAAATATTACGCCTAAGGATAAGAAGGGAGAACATGGAGAAAGAGCATTTAGAGAATTTAAATATATCTGGCTTGCTCTTGACTGGTTATCCCCCTACTCAGATTATTCAGAACAAGAAAGGCATCAAGAAGCATTAAAGGATGCTGGACTTACAGAAGAAGAATTTAATGACCCATTATTTAGAGCAGCTTGTAGAAAGTATAGAGCCTTACAAGAAGAAACTCGTTCTATAAAAATGTTAAAGGCTGCACAAAACACAGTCGATAAATTCATTGATTATTTTAATAATATAGACCCAGAAGAAAGAGATTTACAAACTGGAAAGCCAATCTTCAAGGTTAAAGACATTATGGCTGAAATTTCTAGTTTATCTAAAGTAAATGATGAATTAAAACTCTTAGAAGGACAAGTAAAGAAAGAAGTATCTGAACAATCTATTCTAAGGGCCGGTGCAGTTGAAGGGTTTATACCTAAAGGATTTTAAGTATGGCTAGAGGTAGAAAGAAAAAATCTGAAACTCCTGCAGTTACTATTCCAGCTCGAATCCAACAAATAGTAAAAGAAGTTCAGCAAAAAGAAGACCTTGAATTTAAACAAGAACTTGATAATTTAATAGAAACTAAATATCATTCGGAATGGGATGTAAGAATAGGAGAGAGAATTGAGTTTTTTGATTCTACTCTCTCCTATGAACTTACAGGATATAAACCTATCGATAAAACTCGTGGGTTGGATTTTAAATGGGAGTGGTTTACAGAAGCCAGAGATGGATTCTTGAGAACTGGGCATTATGGAGGATTTAGGCCAGGAACAAAACCATATGCTGATTTTTGGACTCAAGAATATATACGTTGTAGAGATGGAATGACTGTTAATGGTTATACAATCACTGGTGATAATTATTTCTTTTTAAATTATTATCAATTAATGGACTTAACTTCTGCGGATAAAGCTGGAGCCGGTAGAGTTTATGCCTTCCCATCATTTTATGTAAAACAATATGAATATTTTCATTATATTGAATTATGTAAACGGTTACGTAAAAATGCTATCGGATTAAAAGCTCGTGGAGTTGGATTCTCAGAAATAGGTGCAGCAATTGCAGTAAATACATACAATTGTAGGCGTAACGCTATTGTAGTGATTGCAGCTCAACTTGATAATTATGTATCTAAAACATTAGATAAGTGTTGGAAACAACTTGACTGGATAAATGACAGCACAGATGGGGGATTCTTTAAGTTAAGACAAATCCAAGATACTGTGATGGCTAAAAGAGCATCTCATTATAAAGTAGTCAACGGTCAAAAAATCGAAGAAGGATGGATGTCTGAAATTACAGGAATTGTGGCTGATAAGCCTAATAAAATTCGTGGAGACCGTACTGACTTACTTATATATGAAGAAAGTGGCTCCTGGCCCAAATGGAAAAAAGCTTTCATGCAGGGAGATGCTTTAGTAGGGATTCAGGGAGCTAGATTCGGAATTAAAATGGCTTGGGGTACTGGTGGAGACAGTGGTCCTGCGCTAGAGGGACTTGCTGATGCTTACGAAAAACCTTGGGTTTATGATGCATTACCTTACCGGCATAATTATACTATGGACGGAGCAGAGATAATCTCTGCATATTTTATTCCAGCTTATTCAATCGTTAACGACCCTAATCATCCTGAACTTACTGATAAAAGAGGATGGACAAATCCAGAAAAGGCTAAAGCTTATTATGAAGCAGAGCGCGACAAGAAGGTAAATGACCCAGAGGCTTTAGTAATTTATTGTGCCGAATATTGTTTTAATGCAGACGAAGCATTAGCTCTAGAAGGAATCAATAAGTTCAACAAAGTTTTAATTGCTGAACAACTTGCAACTATTAGAGCAGACAAGATGGGTAAACCTATCGAGCATGGGATGTTAGAGTATTCTTTTAATGGAACTCATAAAAGAGAAAATATAACTGGATTTAAATGGATAAAAAATTCAGGAGGAAAGGTTCATATTAGAGAACATCCAGTTTGGACCACAGTCGAATATGATGATGTAGGACGTCCCATCTGTAGACCGAAAATGAATAATATGTATGTAGCCGGAATAGATAGTATTGATATTGGACAAAAAGATACATCCGAAGCTACTAAAGACCCTTCTGATTTTTGTATTGTAATTAAGAAAAGAGTTATAGGGCAAGGAGACCCAGAGTATGTTGCCTATTATAAAGATAGACCTAATGATGTCCGAGAAGCATATAAAATGGCAGTTAGACTAATGGAATATTATAATTGTAAATGTGTACTTGAAGCATCTAAGGTATCTATTCTTACATGGGCAAGAGAAAATAAATATCTAAATCTCTTTATGAGAAGACCTAGAGCTACAATGCCAGATATTAATTCTGGGCTTAGTAAAGCCTACGGTGCTCCAGCCACTGTTGCCGTAATTGACCATCAAACGGACTTAATTGCTGCATTTGTAAATGACTATTGCCATACTATTTGGTTCCCAGAAATGTTGGATGAATTGAATAGATATACAGACGAAAATAAGAGAAAGTTTGATATCGTCGCAGCTATGGGCATGGCCGAATTAGCTGACGAAGAATTAGGTGGTGTAGTTGCAAAACAGGTAGAAGATATTAGTTCAGAATTTGAAGATTTTGGATATTACTATGACGAGCGAGGAATAAAAAAATGGGGAATAATTCCTAAATCTAAATCTAATATTCCAAAATATAATTTATACGAATACCATGACTACGGAGGAATTAGAAGTAGCAATCCGCGATATCATTCGGGATATTTACTGTAAAGAATATGTTAGCAAATTAATTATAACAGAATTACCTGAAGGAGGATATTCTGCTAAGTTTGCTTTAAATAATATAGACAAACCCTTAGTAATATCTGCTCAATTAGATGCCATAGATTTTCTTAAATTTATGCGAGAAGAACTCAGAACAAAAAGTCTTTGGAGAGTAGAATATTCACTTGGATACAAAACGTATCCGGAAGATTGTAAAGAAGAAGACGTTAATAGAATTGAACCAATATATGAAAAATACTAAAAAAGATAGCGAATTAATAGAAAAAACTGATAGAGCTATCTCAGAACTAGTATATCCGAAATATAGATTACAAAAAGCATACAACTATTACAATTGTAAAAGGGACGCAGAGCAATATAGATATTTAGAAGAAAATTTTGGATTGGGTCAAGCTACATCGGTGGAATTTATTCCTTTGATTAGAAAGCATGTGGATGCATTAGTTGGAGAATTTTTAGGAACTCCTATTATTCCAAAAGTATCCTGCAAGGATTCTGAAACAATAAGCAATATTTCTAGAGAAAAAGAAATTTCTATTTCTTCTGAAGTCTATTATTTTCTTCAGGCTCATTTACAAAACGCAATGTTAAAATTTGTTGATGGGCAAAATATAACTGATACTTATATAGAAAAACAGCTTCAAAAGCTTATCAGCGATTTAGACCAATCTTTTACATCTCAATACGAAATAGCTGCGCAGAATGTTGTAGAATATATTATGCAATCAAGGAATACTGATATGATAACAAAACTCAGAACTTTGCTTCTTGATTTGCTTATTACTGGATATACATTTTATAGAGTAAAACCTTCTCCAGAAAAAACTAATGTTGCCATTGAAGTTTTAAACCCGTTAAATACATTTATAGATAGAAACCCAGAATCTATATATATAAAGGATTCTTATAGAGTGGTAGTACGTAAATGGCTGACGAAAGCTCAAATTCTTAACTGCTACGGAAGAGAATTATCGAAAGATGATATTGCCAAAATAAAGGATATGTGGCATGAGAGTTTCGATACTTCTCATTATTATGTAAGGTCCTTTACTGACCAAAAAACTGGAGAACCTTTAACGGATGGATTAGATGCTGGAAGAGAAATAGTTCCAGGTTTCCCTGATGAAAATATCCAATCCTATAATTACAAATTAATTCCTGTTTATGAAGTTGAATGGACGGAAACAGATAAAGATTTCGTAATGCAGAGGTATGAAACTGTAAGGATTGGACAAGAAATTTATATTCTGAAAGGAGAATCTGAAAATGTTATAAGAAGTAAAGATAATCCAGCTTACTGTGGATTAAGCGTTAACGGAGTTTATTTTAACGATAGAAATAACGAACCTTTCTCTCTTGTATTAGCTTGCGCTAACCTTCAAGACAAATACGATTTATTACATTTTTTCCGAGATAATTTGATAGCCAACAGCGGAACAACCGGAGACTGGCTAGATTTATCTGTACTTCCGACAGCATTAGGAGTTAAACTTCCAGAGCGTATTCAAAAATGGATAGCATATAAAAAATCTGGAGTTGCTTTAATTGACACATCTCAAGAAGGACGTCAGTTCAATAACAACACGACGTTCTCTGGATTTGATGATACAGTAAAAGCTCAAACAATACAAGGTATTCAATTAGCTATTGAAGCTACAGAACAAACTACTAGTTCAATAACAGGAGTGTTCAGAGAAAGGCTTAACGGAATACAACAAAAGGATGCAGTTACTAATGTACAAACAAGTCTTAATAATTCATTTATAATTACTAAAAAATATTATCAACAAATGGATTTAGTAACTAATGAAATGTTATTAGATTGTTTAAATATTGCGAAAATAGTATACAAAAATGGATTAACTGGGACTCTTATATTAGGAGATAAATTTCAAAAAGTTTTCACCGCCCTTCCAGAACATTTCACGCTTAGCGATTTCGATATTCATATCATCACAAGTACTGATGTTATTCAAGATATGGAAGCCATACGAGCTGTTATTCCTGAATTTATAAAGGCCGGAAATTTGGACCCAAGCATTATATTCGAAGCATTAACAGCTAAAAGTTTAACTGAACTTAAATATAAAGCTCAAAAAGCGCTTAGTGTTCAAAAAGAAGAAAACAATCAAGCTCAACAGTTGGCTCAACAAAACGAACAACTACAACAACAAGTACAACAACTTCAACAGCAACTTCAACAAGCCCAGACTAAGCTTGAAAGTCTCAATGAAGCTAAATTACAACTCGAACAACAAAAAGTTGACAATGAAAGAGAGCTTGGATGGTTTACTGCTAAAAGTGATGCAAGATATAAAACCGCCCAGGCAGAAAATGATACCAAGAGAACAGAAGTTGAAGTACTTCAATTATATGATAATAATCCATATAACGACAAAATAAAACAAGTTTAAAATGGAATTAAAAATACAAGTTTGTGCTGACGATTCTTGTAAAGTGATTGTCAAAGATATTACAGAAGTAGGAGATAACGGTTATTTACCGGAATCTTCTGCTGTAACTGTAAAAAATAGGTTTAAATATTCTGATACTGTTTCTATAGATGTATTACAATATAATAAAACTACTGGTCCGGAAGTTCAAGTTCCTACTTATACTGAACATTCTGATGTAGTTAAACCGATTGTTCTTCCTGTCGGATTCGATGGATGGTTCGATGTAGTTCATATCGTTTTACCTTCACAAGAGTGGTTTGTAAAAGAACAAGAGAAAGAGGCCGGGTCGGCTCTTCCCATTTATGATACCGTTTATTTTTCCGATGGAAAAAATGTATATAAATATATAAACGAGGAAGTATCCGCGGTAGAGTTATCAGAAATTATAGAGAGAAATGAGGAAGGCACAACTATTTCTAGAATAAGTGAAAATTATGTGTCCATTTGTTTTCTTAAGAAATGTTATATATCTTTGTGCCAGCAAATATTTAATAATAGAGGATTTAGTAAATGCTGGGGTAAAAGTGCTCAAATCGGAGAATTGACTTATAGAAGAGATTTAGTTTGGATGGCAATTAATGTTATCGAGTATATGACTGAATTTAATCAGCTAGCCGAAGTTGAGAGAGTAATAGAACAAATAGGAGGTTGCAATGGATTATGCAAGTCAGAGTTTAAACAGATTCCTAATCACGGATGCGGATGCAGTAAGTAATCTCAAGGAAAAGGTTATTTGTGAATACCAAGATTTACTTCATTCTTTAGAAAAAGGATATAAATTAGATTATCAATTAATCCTTGAACAAATAAGTTTAATTGATTTGCTTGAGAACAACGAGATAGATGATACAAAGTCTATGTTTATTTCACAATTTTATATTAATAATAGATGGCAGGTAAAGCTATTTTAACCCCTGGAAATTCTGGAGGACAAGCTTGTCTTCAAGCAGAGCCAGTTAAAGATACTACACAGTATCTAGAGAAAGATAATTTTCTAGGAGAATACAGCGAGGAAAGTGAAAAACAGTTAGTAATAGAAAATCTTGGGGTCTACCCTAAAACTTCTGTTTATACTAAATTAGAGTCTGACACCATTGCTAAGCAATTAATTAAAGATGCCTTTACAACGCATTTAAATTCAGACGACCCTCATGGTATTTTACCTCAGGTGGATTCAAAAATAACAGGAATGGTAAAAGACGACGGAAGTACTCCGTTTAAGGCTCCGCAATCAGGAGTTGACCCTATTACTGAATTCCACTTAACTACAAAAAGATTTGTGACCAATTTATTGGATAGTCACTTACGCGCAGATGACCCACATCATATAATGGATAAGGTAAACGAAGCTCTTGCTGTTTATGTAAAACTTTCTCAAGTATACTTAAAACAAGAGGTTTATAAAAAGAATGAAGTTGATGCCTTATTCAGCCCTTATATTAAAAAAGACGGAACTACTCCATTTGTAAAAGCTCAATTAGGAGTTGACCCTATTGCAGAAAGTCATTTAGCTACTAAAAGATATGTAGACTCTGTAATGAGTAATCATTTGGTTGATATCGACCCTCATGGATTCATGACTATTCTCAATCAAAGACTTGCTTTATATTACAAAAAAAGCGATACCTATTCAAAAGCTGAAACTTATTCTAGAGCTCAAATTGATAGTATTATCAATAGTTTAGTTGTAGAAGCTGCAAAAGGAGCTATTGAGGAACACATAAACGCATATGACCCACATGGAACTTTAAGGGAAATCTATGGAAAACACTATGTACAGCGCGATGGAACAATTCCGTTCACAGCTCCACAATCAGGAGTTGAAGGTACTGAAGACAGCCATTTAGTTATATTAGGTCAATTAAATAAACAAATAGGCAATCTCAAAGAAGAACTTCAAAAAGAAATTAAAAATAATCAGCCTATATGGAAAACTAGTGGCCCAGTTCAAACAACTGTAGGTTTTGTAGAGGATAATTCAGAAGTGGCTGATGAGGTTACATTTCAAGAAGCTATGGATGCTATTTTTTACGGACAAGCAGTTGCAGTTAGTGCTCCTCCCACTGCTATAGTAGGGGAATCAGTTATTGTGGATATGCAAGTACATGGTGTAATTGCTCTGCAACATGCAGAATTATTTCAAAATGGAATATTGATTGGAACATTTACTGAAGAAGATTTTGAAAATGGAACCCATTCAGTTGAATCTAACCCAATCACAGAAGACACAGAATTTAAATTTGTAGTAACATTGATTAGTGGAGTAGAACATATTGCTACATGCACAACTAAAGTTGCTTTACCAATATTTGTAGGTTTACTTCCTCAATGGAAGACAGCGTCTACTGTATCGTTTGAGTATTTACAAGAACTTGCTGATTCAGACTCTACAAATAATAAGTTTGTTGCTTCTGGAGATTCAGTATCAGAAATTACACATAAATATAATTTCTCTACTCCATCAGAACCTAAACATTTGTTTGTTGCAATGCCCAAAAATTATCCGGATTTAGTAGAGGTAATAACTCCTGCACAAAATTTCGGAATTGAAGCATTTGATGTAATTAGTGATATACCATTCCAAGTTCCGGGAGCTATTAATGATGTAATTTATAAATTATATGTTTACAAACAAGTACTAGCTTTTCTTAACTCTGAAGTAACTTATAAATTTCAATCAATCACACAACCTTAAAGAATGGGACAATATAGTGAATTAATAGGCAGCTTTAGCAGAACTGGAAATTTCCCGCTTGAAAACAATTATATTTTTGAGAGTGAAGCTGCTTTAAAAGAGTTTTATAGTCTTCCAGAAAATAATGCAACCCTTCATAAAGGATTGTTTAAAATAGTAGCAAACTCTACTTCAGATGAACAATCTCTGTGGTGGGTGGTAAGAAAACAGACAAATGATGAATTAGAGTTTAAACAACTTATTACATTCACAGATGTCAATGATTTAAACAGTAAACTGAAGGAACTGGAAGAAAAACTAAATCAGGAAATACAAGATAGACAAACTGCAGACGATGCAATCTGGGGCGATACTAACCATACCGCAATTCCCGAAGGATTGAATAGCTTAAAGAAACTTGCTAGGGCTATAGAAAACCTAAGAACTGAGTTAGATAAACTTACTGAAAAGGTTTCTACAATTAAAGAAGAACTTCAAGCTGTCGTCGGAACTTCAGTAGAAGATATTAAAGGCTATTTAGCTACTTTAAATTATTCTTCGTTAACTGCAGTATCTAATGAACTACATAGATTTTTGAGTACTAAGGATACTGCCAATATTCAAATTAATACATTTCCGGAACTACAAGATTTTTTAACCGGATTTACTGATTCAGATACGTTAAAAGATGCTCTTGCCAAAGTGGTATCCAGTATTATGGGAGACCCACTTCCTACTTCTAATTTTAGAACTCTTAGAGGTATTGAAGATTTTGTAAGGGCTCTGCAAAGCACATTAGAGAATAAGGATATTAATATTCAGTCTGAATTAGACCAAACTCAGATAGGAGTTGGATTAAGTGGAGACGGAGCTTATAATCCTGACCAATCCACCACGTATTTAAAAGAAGCTACTTCAGTTATGAATGCTTTAAAAATATTGGATGGATTAATTAATGAAGCAATTAATAATGTAAATATTCAAGCTGTAGACACTAATACTGTAGATTTAACCATTAACAAAACTGTTGATAAAACTGAAATTTCAGGTATTGTAAAAATATCTACAGTTGATGGAAATAGTGTTATTACCAAAAATGATGGAATCTTTTGTAAGATTGCTTCTACTTACGAAAACGGAATCTTAACCATTAAAGTCAATGATGCAATTGTAGGACAACATGTTATAGGATTATCTACAGTTGTAGAAGATGCTAAATATGACCCTGACCAAGAAGCCATTGTAATTACCTTTAAATTACTGGATGGAACCAAACAAATAGTTAATATCCCAGTAGGGAGTTTAATTAGAGAATGGGTTATAGACAATTCAGACCCCAATAAAGTAGTTGAGCTTACTAAAGTGGAACAATTGGGAACTGGACCGGACAAGCTATCTGCGGATGTTAGACTGTTTGTTGGAGAGAATAATTTACTACAAAAGAAAGGTAATGCTTTATATGCAGGAGGTACTTCTGAAAATATTACACACGATGGAAAAACCCTTGCTACTGTAATCAACGAATTGAGTACTGATACACAAACAGTTAAAACTTCCGTCGAAAAAGTTGCAAGTGATTTGGCTACAGAGACATCTAGGGCTTTGTCTGCTGAAGCAAAAAACGCTAATGATATTGTCACAGAAGCTTCCAGAGCAAAAGTAGAAGAGAACAGAATTGAAGGACTGGTAACAACTAATAAGGAAAATATTAGTCAACTACAGACAGATATGAAGTTAAAAGCTCCCATTGATTCTCCTGTATTTACTGGAGTTCCTCAATCTGCTATGTCTCCTGACGCTAACGATAGTTCTCAAAGACTTGCAACTACTAACTGGGTTAGAAGTGTTGTTCCAAGTCAAGATACTATTGCATCATTAATTTGGGCTAACTATGAAGAATAAAGAAATACAAAGACCACGTAATATGAGCCAACTAGACTATTTATGGACTACGTATGGCTCATACGAAGTGTCTAACAAAATAGACACAGAAAATACAATTCCCACTTCTACAGCGATTAAAGAATATATAAGTGATATTGGAGCGGGAATTACAGAATTAGACACAGAAAAGGTGCCTGATAACAAGATAAAAATTTTAGGCAAAACTCCCGATGGAGAGGAATTAACGTCTATTCTTATTGACGAAGATACTAAAATCTTAGGATTTAAAAGACATACCATAACTCAAGAAGACATAGATTCTGGCTGGGGTACTGCAATAGGAGAAGAGTGGATACTATTAGAAACTTCCATTGGAAATTTTAAAATCCCTATTGAGGACCTAATAATTAAAGGGCAAGAATCGGATACTATTATTAATCAAGCAAAAGATGGAAAAATAGTATCTTCAATTAAAATTAATAATCCTATTATTAATAAGTCCGTTACTTTAAAAACTACTTCTGATGGTTTATGGGCTGATTTGATTCTAAATCCAGATACCGAATCAAAGGTGTTAATTATAAAAAGCGATAAAGGAGTTGAGTGTAAATTTAATTGGCTCGGCACAAATATTCCTGTAGGATTTAAAGTATTTAATACTTTCGATGAGTATCAACTCGAGACTACCGAATCCGGTGTAATATATCTAGTTAAAGATGTTAAATCTATATACTTTAATGGAATTAAGTTCTCATCTGTAGGAGTTGACCCTCAAGATTATTACACTAAGGAAGAAGTATATAATAGAGAGCAAGTGGATGCCATGATTACTCCTCACACAAATGCATACACCAAAGAGGAATCGGACGCATTATATTCTAAAATAGAAACTACCAATAAATTAAGAATAGATTTGGACTATGAATCTTCTAGAGCTCTAGAAGCGGAATCTAATATAAATAAAGAATTAGATAGAAGAGTTACATGGGATGAATCTAAATCTAAGGTTGTACTGCCTTCAGGGGGTCAATTAGTCGGCATTAAATACGGCTCCGATGGAAGTAATCCGGAAGATGGGGCTACGATTGCTCAATTAAGTAAATTTGATAAAATGGATTTTGGGTCTTCAAAATATCCATTGAATCTAAATGTTCCAGCTGGACAAAGACCTACAGTACAAGAAGCAGGTCAATCTGGTGAAGAAGCTCACCAAATAGCATACTTATCCGATATTCAAACTAGCGTAGATGCCTATACTAAAGCTGAGTCTGATGATAAATTTGCAAACAAGACCGATGTTTATACTAAATCTGAAGTAGATGACCTTATATCAGAACCTATAGATGCTTATACTAAATCTGAATCAGACCAAAAATATGCTACTAAATCAGAAGTAGAAGCTAAACAAGATGCATTAATAAGCGGAACTAATATCAAAACATTTAACGGGCAATCGATTTTAGGAATTGGAAACATAGAATTTGAACAAGGTAAAGTTATATTAGTAGTTTCTGAGCTGCCTGAGTCTGGAGATTCAGATAAAGTATACCTAGTTCCTAACGAAAGCTCTAGAACTAATGATATCTACGATGAATATCTATGGATTGCAGAACAATCTAAATGGGAATTTTTAGGTAATAAACACGTAGATGTAGACCTTACAAATTATTATACAAAAGAAGAAGTAGACGAATTAATTACTCCTCATGTAAACGCTTATACTAAACAAGAGAGTGATGCTAAGTACGCTACTATTGAAGTTGTAAATACTAAGGTTGATAAAGTAGTCGGAAAACAATTGTCTACAGAAGATTACACCTCTGAGGAAAAAGAAAAGCTAGCTGGACTTTCTAATTATGATGATTCTGAAGTAAAAGAAGATGTTAGTAATAATACTCAAGCCATAAGTACTTTAACCCAAACAGTTAATTCTAAAGTAGATAAAATTGAGGGAAAAGGTCTTTCCACAGAAGATTATACTTCTAACGATAAAACTAAACTTGCAGGAATAGAAGAAGGAGCTCAAGTTAACATTATTACATCCGTATCCGGACGTACTGGAGATGTTGTTTTATCTAAAACTGACGTAGGGTTAAATGATGTAGATAATACTTCAGATTTAGATAAACCTATTTCTACAGCAACACAATCTGCCCTAGACCTTAAGGTTGATAAAGTTTCTGGTAAAGGATTATCGACTAATGATTACACCTCTGAGGAAAAGTCTAAATTAGAAGGAATAGAAGCAGAAGCTAATAAATATGAGCATCCAACAACATCCGGTAATAAACATATCCCTTCCGGAGGAACTTCTGGGCAAATATTAGTTAATACGGAAGACGGAACTGCAGCATGGGCTGATACAAGCAGTAAAATTGAAGAACAGTTTCAATTACTTAATACTATGTGGGAACAGCTCCAAGAAGAACAAGTAAATCTTCAAAGTCAAATAGATTCTATGGCTATTAACGAAGATGTATATGCTTATGGAGTTGAATGGGACGTGACAGTAGCAGACCCAACTTTGACAAGAATAGGAAACCCGCTATTACATAAACAACTTCCTATTCAATCTTCTTTTAGAGGTTGTGTTGCGCAGGGTCCAGTTATTAAATATTGGTTAAATCCAAACAATTGGGCTTATAAAGAAAATGGAGAAGCTTCCGTATTAGATGGAACAGATGGTACTGTGAAAGTACACTCTATAAAATTTTATGGTAAATCTGGAAGTAAAGAAAATAAACGATGGGTTAAAATTTCCACAGTAAAAATCGACGACACCTGGGTTGAAATTCCAGAATTATTAATTGATGCATATAGATGTACAGTGGATACTACTAATTCTGATACACCCAAGGCCGTATCGGTAGTAAATACTTCCGCAGAATTTAGAGGTGGAGATAATAGAGCTGATAGAGATACTTATTTGGAATCGGATGTCTTTAGAACAGATTTAGGTAAGCCAAGAACTAATACTACAAGAGCAAATATGCGAACTTATGCTACAAATGCTGGTTCTGAATTATTATGCTACGAATACTATAAGTGGATATTCTATTGGTGTTGGGTTATTGAATATGCAACGTTTAATTCTCAAGCTGCATACAATGCAGAATTAACTTCTGAAGGCTATCATCAAGGTGGTTTAGGAGATGGTGTTACTACATGGGATGGAACTAGCTGGAATAATTATAATGGCTATTATCCTTTAACTCCATGTGGTTATGGTAACGATATAGGCAATTTTACTGGAATTAAAGACCTTGTTATTCCCGATACCACCGTTAGTGATTCTATTACTGTTGCTACTAAAACGTTTAAAATGCCTCGTTGGAGAGGATTCGACAATCCATTTGGAGATATTTGGACTAACTTAGAAGGTATAGTTATAAAAAGGAATGTTGCAAATGAAGATAGTAATGTATATACAACCATAGACCCAGAAGAATTTACTGATGAAATAGGAAGTAAATCTGTTGCGGGAATAGAGGTTGCAAAAAATGGTTATATAAAAGCCTTTGACTTAGGAAGGACTGGAGAAATTATTCCATCTGAAGTTGGCGGCTCTACAACAACATACATGTGTGATTACCACTGGTGTAATTCAGGAAGCACAGCATTGAGGACTCTCCTCGTTGGCGGCCGCGCTCATCATGGTGCTGGTTCCGGTCTCGGTTACTTCCATTCTAGCAATGGGGTCGGCCATGCCAAGGCCACTGTCGGCTTTCGCACTATAATTAGACTAAATTAAATTAAAATATAAATCAGGGCGCTATTTCTTTACTTTTGTATTGGTCAGACAGATTAGTAGCAAACACTCCTCGTTAGCAGCAACGCTAATAATGGTACTAATTCCAGTCTCAGTAACTTCAATTCTAACAATGGGGTCAGCAATGCCAATGCCAATGTCAGCTTTATTATATATTGAATCGAGTAAGAATAGTTTTTTGTCTGAGATAGCGTCCTTGCCCCTTGGCAAAAAATAACGTAGTATTTAATATAACGGGTGTTAGTAGGATTATTCTCGAACGCTTCCAACTAAAATATATAAGACCTTGAAACGAATAGGATATTTGCACGAACAAATATATTCACCTGATAATATCTATCTAGCAGACAGTAAGGCTAGACTAAATAAAAGAAATAGATGGGGAATAAATAAACATGATAAGCATAGAGATAAAGAAAATATTGAATTAGCTTTGAAATTGAGAGATTTAACATATGAAACTTCTCAATATAGTACATTTACAATATATGAGCCTAAGGAAAGATTAATCTTTAGGCTCCCATATTATCCAGACAGAATAACTCATCATGCTATTATGAACATCATGGAGCCCATCTGGACTAATATTTTTATCAAACAAACATATTCGTGTATAAAGGATAGAGGAATACATAATGTAGCATATGATTTAAAAAAGGTCTTAAATATGTATCCGGAACAAACAAAATATTGTTTGAAAATGGATATACGAAAATTTTATCCCTCTATTGACCATAACATCCTATATAATGATATACTCACAAAGAAGATAAAGGATAAGAAGTTATTAACCCTTCTGAAAGAAATTATTTATTCAGCAGACGGGGTTCCAATTGGAAACTATCTATCTCAATTCTTCGCAAATCTATATTTAACATACTTTGACCATTGGGTCAAAGAAGAGTTGAAATGTAAATTTTACTTTAGGTATGCTGATGATATAGTTATTCTAAGCGATAATAAGGATTATCTACACAACGTTCTAGTATCAATCAAGACGTACTTGAAGGAGGTCTTAAAATTGAAATTAAAGCCAAATTACCAAATTTTCCCAGTAGTTAGTAGAGGAATTGATTTTGTTGGTTATAAATTTTTCCATACTCATACTTTGATAAGAAAATCTATAAAAATCAGACTTTTTAGATTGATTGCTAAGTATAAGAAGAAAAAAATCTCAAGAACAGAATTAAAAAGAAGAATTCAAGCTTACTTAGGTTGGCTAAAATATTGTGATTCTAAAAATTTACTAAGAAAAGTTCAAAAACTAACAGGATTAAGATGTACGAACTGGAATGGGAAGGAAACTAATATTTCTAGATTTTATAATAAATATATTCATATTGTAGAAGTAATCAATTTTAGTAAGTGTTTCCGAGTTGATTTTGTCTACAAAAACAAATCTTATTATTTTAAGAGTAAGGATAAAAGGTTATTCTATTCCTTACTTAGATGTACATTTCCGGTAAATTTTAAAATAAGACCTAATGTTAGAACCAAGAAGAGTAAGCATGAATGCTCAACCAGAGAAAATTCAACAGTTGGGTAATGGAACATATTACTATAATTATGATATTCAATCTAAACAAGTTCAAGTAAACGATATCGAAACTGAGGAGTTACATGAAGAAACAAGATGGGATTATATTCAAGTACGCTTAAGAGGGGTACCAGATTACAAAAAGTGCATAGAGGCAATTATAAGAGCTTATATTACATTAGAAGAAGAGCTTGCAATCATTAATAAATACAGTTCGTATCAATTAGGGGTAATTCAGAACTCTTCCGCTACTTCTGAGTATTATGAATATGTTAGTCTAGTAGCTACTATTAAGACTAATGTAAAGAAAGATTTTCAGATTGAAGAATTAGAATCAGATGAGGAATTACTTCCAACTATGGCGGATATGACTAATCTATTACGAATTCTAATAACAACCACATCTTTAACTGATACTCAAGCACTAACTTGTAAATCTCTATACCCTACATGGAAAAGTTGTATTGGAAGTTCTTTGAAAGCAGGAGATAAAGTAACACACAAAGGACTTTTATATAAAGTTAAACAAACTGTTAATCCTGTACTTGAGAATCAAGCGCCTGGGAAAGAAACCGCTTCGTTGTATGAAGAAATTAATGAAACACATGAAGGGACTAAAGAAGACCCAATTCCTTATAACGGAAATATGCAACTCATACTAGGTAAATATTATTCCCAAGATGAGGTAACTTATCTATGTTCTAGGGACAGCGGACAAGCTGTTTATAATCCACTCAAGGATTTAGTTGGTATATATGTAATTGTTGCTGAATAAAAATATTAAATTATGGCTCAAGAAGAAAAAAGAGTAATAATACATTTTGACACGCTCGAAGGATTCCAAGCTCGATTAACTGATGGAACATTAACTGAGAAAGGAGACTATATTGTTTTAATTAAGGATAGTGCTCTAATTTGGGTAAAGGGGCAGTTTTTCACTGGACCGAGCGTATTAAGTATTCCTAAGTATATAAAAGATTGTGAAATTATACAAGAGAGTGGAAAACCTCTTACACTGAAATTCGTAGGTGCAGAATGGAATACTGAGGAAAAGATTTATAAAGAGTTTAATAAAACGGTTGAACTTACTTTAGCTAGTACTCAATCTGACGGATTGATGAGTAAAGAAGATAAAGCTAAAGTTGATAAAATACTAACAACAGGTGCTGGAACTAAGTTCCTTGGAGATGATGGAAAGTATTATCCAATAGAATTAACAACAGAAGCTGTAGAAACGACAGATGAGATTCCGGTGGCTGGAGGTCCTCTTGCAGAATTATTAAATTCAGCAGGAATTACTTCGATTAGTTCGAGAACTAATTTGCAAGCTCTATTAACTTCTCTATTCACTAAAGAATTATGGCCTACTAATCTAGTCTTCAAAGAGGGTACAATTAAATCTACTGTTCCTGCTCCAACTATGACTATTAACAAATCTGGACTTGTTGAAGTTGGTACAGATATCATAGTTTCTGAGACTACTATTAATGCGGGTGGACAGTCCACTACGGCTCGTACATATAGCGGGTTTACTTATGGATATTCTGCTTCTAACGATAATACTAAAGATAGCGATAGTACTTCAATATCAGTTTCAGCCACTAATACACAAAATACTACTGATAAGTATCAATTAAGTCGTACTATCAATAATGATGTTGAAAACGCAACAGGTAGTGCAGATATTTCTACTGTTAAACTTGCAAGTAAAACCTTTAAAGCTATTGAAGGAGTTAATACCGTTAAAGCTGAAGTTACTGGAATTCGTCACAGTTGTACTTTTGCCGCTATGCCAGTTTATTATGCTTGTAGTAATTTAGGCAAAACGAGTGAGGACCATAAATCTTCTGCTAAAGATTCTACAGATTTAACAAGTGTAGCACCTACAAATAGTGTTAGTCGTACAGTAACTGGTGTTTATCCCTATTATACCAATAAAGACACCATTACAGCATTCTCTAAGTTACCATTGACTACTAATAAGACTTTAGATGTTGAATTTGTGGCAGAAACCGCTTCTAATAAGCATTCATTTAAATTGCCAGCTAAGTTTAATGTAACTTCAATTACATTGTTAAATACTCTTAGTGGTAATTATGAAGTTTATGACATTAGTAAATTTACTATTACAACTGAAGATATTGATGTTCAAGGAAGCAACGTATCTTATAAAGTATATACCCGCAATGATGGAACTAATGGAGCTTCATCATTTAAAATCACATTTGCTTAATTATGAGAGATAGAGGAACATTTAATTTTAGCGGTAATCTTGAAGTAAAAAAAGATGCCCCTCTCGAAGCTAGGTCATTAGTTGGTTCTTACGCAGACCTAACAAAGCCTGAAACTTGGACAGACGAGGAAGGTGGAGTTTGGATATATGGCGGTATGAACGTCACTTGTAAAGATAGACCTGGCAAGATATATCAATTATCTGCAGGTGCAGATTATACTCAGGAAGATAGTTGGATTTTAATTGGAGATACTTCTGCAATTAGTAATCAATTGCAAGATTTAATAAACAGTAAAGGTTCTGCAAACGGAATTGCATCATTAGATGAACAAGGAGTAGTTCCATCTGCTCAACTTCCATCTTATGTTGATGATGTAATCGATGTTTATGCTACTTATGATAAATCCGCAGAGGGAGTTTTAAGTAATATTCAACTATTCTCTAATCAAGAAAAAACAACTCCCATTACTCCTGAGTCGGGTAAGATTTATATAGATGTAGAAGGAAATTATCAATTTAGATGGACTGGAACGCAATATGCAACTGTAGGTGCTCCGACTGTATTGGGAGAAGTTACTGGAACTGCTTATGATGGTGGTAAGGGTAAGGCTTTATCGGATACAATAAATAAAATGTCTGATAGGGTAATTAAAAGTATTGATAATATATTAGCCTACCCAAACGACTTAACCTTATGGTATAAAGTCCACGTAACATCCACTAATATGGATGAAGCATTATCCAAACAAATTTATGCAGCAACTACTACTAATGCTGGAGTAATGTCCGCAGCCGATAAACGAAAATTAGATACTATAAATCAGGCTAAAACTCTATCGAGTGCAACTGCTGGGCAGTGGATTAGATTTGCAGAACTTTCTGATTCTGGGTATAATTCAGCTTTAGTAACTATAAAAGAAGGAACAGCAGGAGCTACTTTCTTTTTTAAATGTAGAAGTAACGGGGAAGTTACAGTTAAAGTAATGGATGTAACTCCAAATATTTATTTAACTAAAATAAGAGTTATAAAGCAAAATGGACAATCTAATGGATATTTAGAGGCTTATGTCGATACTGCAAGTTCTTCTATAGCTGCAAATATCTCTTTAAGTATTAATATAAACCTTACGGATATAACTGTCACTAGTGAAATTCCAGAAGGGTATACATCAGAAGAAGTAAGTTTAGTATAAATTATAGGGAGAGTTAATCTCTCCCTTAAATTATCAATTATGACACAAGAATATGTTATTCAAAGAAAAGGAGCAGTTATATCAGAAGGAGAAAATTCTTTTGTTCCGGAGGAAGGTTTAAGAGCTGCAGAATATAGACTTATAGGTAATACTCCAGATGCTCAAGCTTCTGCAATATTACTTTGTGAAAGCCGAAATCCTTCTCAATGGGCTGGAATAATTGGAAGAATTTATGCTCTTAGGGGTTGGAAAGAATCTTTTAATATATCCTGGATGATAGATGTAGTCTGCACTCAATCTTATACTGACAACAAAATCTTTAACGTTGGAGCTAAAATAGGAACAGGTCAAGCATCAATACAAGCTGGAACTTGTGAATATCAAGGAAAAACTTACTTAGCTCTAAGTGTAGGGAGTGATTCTACTATGACACTTTTCTTTACAGGACTTCATTCAGGAGATTGTTTATTTTCTATAGTTAATCTAAATGATGTTAGTTGGAATGAGTAATAAATTTTATATAATGAATCTATATAATAAAAACAGGGGGGGGGAGACCTCTTCTTAACTATTAAATATGAAACAAGAATATGCTCTTAAAGAATATGTAAGTGAAAATAATTATGGTAAAATTATAAATGGTTCCTCTTCTGAAATATTAACCAATTGTAATCTTACTGGAGATGAAGCAGAAGCTAAAATAGTAGCTCTATTTGGCAGCATTGATTTATTTAAATCATGTGTACAAGATATGCTAGATAATCATACAAGATACTTTTATCATACAGAAGGTGGCACAGATAGCTGTAAAGAAATAAATGGACTTGCTTGGAAAAATGCAGATACATATGAATTAGATTTTCTTTATGAGTACTGGACATCTGGTATTCCTTATACAAAAAAAGTTGTACTACAAGTTGCGGATTCAAACAATACTAGAATTGCTATTATAGAAGATATTTCTACTGACAAAAGTTTAGAGCAAAAATTTGCACCCAGTGAAAAAAGGCTAGAAAGTAATAGTGATTTAAATGATTATAAAACTCAAGGCTCGTGGTGGGAATCAAGTACCGCAACATTAAATACTATAGCCAATAAACCCGTAGGAAGAGTAGGAGAAGCTGTATTACAAGTCTTTAGTTGTGGTAATAATTATAAACTTCAAGTATTTCATAATATTACTCAAAATCTTGTTTTTATAAGAGCATATCAAGCTGACCATTGGACTTCTTGGAAAGATTGCAGCGGCAATGTTACTCAAGGTGGGGATGGAGTAATAGAGATAGGCAGATATATAGATTTTCATAAGGATTTCGATAGCAATAGTTCTGATTATACTTGTAGATTACAAGATGATAGTGATACTCCTAGACAAGTAATTCTTCCTTCAGAAGAAGGTACTATTGCTTTAACTAAAGATATAAATTGGGATAATATACAGTCTACAATAAGATTCAGTAACGAATTTAATTTCTGCGATGATTCTCAAGGTGATTACTGTTGGATAAATTATAGAGGTAAATCTGGAAATACTACTTCTGCTGATAAACTGTTTATAGGAAACGGGCAGAGTAATGGAGGGTATGGAGCATTAGTTACTACTCATTACGACCATCCTTCAAATCAACAAATGTATTTAGGTTCTAAATCTAATAATTCTTGGATAAGATGTCAAGATATATGTTGTCTGGATGGGGAAGTTGGAGATGGAATATGGTCTATTAGAACCAATGGAAATGCCCAATTCCAAAGAGTAGCCTCTGTTAATGGATTCTTTAAAGAATCGGACAAAAGATTAAAGTCCAATATTCAGCCTTTAAATCATACAATCGAGCAAATCTGTGCCATTCCTACTGATAAATTCGTAATGAACGGACATATTCAAATAGGTACTATTGCTCAAGATTTAGAGAATATAGTTCCGGAGATAGTCTCCGAAGATTATAAGCTTGCATCTGAAGTTTCGAATAAAGAAGAATTTGAAATTATCGAAAGAAAAGATAAAGAACGAGTAGAGGAATATATTAAGGTCAAAAAGGTAGAATACGAAATGTTGGGAGTACTAGCTATTGAAGGAATTAAACTTTTAAAACAAGAGATTGATAAATTGAATAATCGAATAAAGGAATTAGAAAATGGCAGAGATAGCGACGTGGAGCATGATTAACTCTAAAACTGGGTATGGTTCATCGGGCTCTTACTGTCCTACAAAATCAGAAATATTATCTTACAATAGATTATATGTGGAAGGAAGCTACTCCGATAATCAACTTGTTCAAATAGACGATGTTAGAGGAAAGACGATAGGAAATATATACATACTCAGTATAGATAACAATAATGGATGGCTAACTGTCGCTGATAATGCTTTAGATAGAAAATCTCAGCTGTCAGTAACATATACTCTAAGATATAACGGTAAAACTTTATCTAATACTAAAGTGATGTATACAAATGTACATTCTTTTATGGTATACTTTACTGAAAATACATTTGAATCATTTACGATAGATTCTGTAAGTCCTACTGAAGATGATGATTATATATACATAATAGGAATATCTTAAAATGATTAAAAAATCTTGGTATAAATATGCTATTATCTCAATGATTATAGCTTCAATATTTGGAATTACATTAGGAATGGGAATTACATGTTTGATTCCGGTTTCTTTTGCAGTATTAGGAATTAGCGCTTATGAAAATATTCATAACGATTTATCAGTTAAAGATTCTCTATTAGAAGGCGGATTGCCCTCATTAATAGGTGGACTTATCATATGGTTATGCTTTCTTTTGGCATAATATATTCATTATATAATAAATTTTATTTATTCTAATTAATACGAATAATTTTTGATTAAAATTTGCGACTATTAATAAATTTTTAAGATTTTTAATATATTAGTTGCAGAAGTCAAAAATTATTCGTATTTTTGCATTGTTATCATAAGATATAGACCGAGACGTCTAAAATTATAATGAGGTCGAAATTTAATGATAGCAGGTAATCTAACGCAGCCTTAACTCTTGGTATCATTGGTACTGCACTTGGTGCACTTGCTAGTAATAACGGAGGTTGTGGATGCGGAAACAACGGTGGTATTTTAGGTGGACTCTTTGGAGGAAACAACAACTGTTGCGCAATGCAAGCTGCAGAGCAAGCAAAAACTATTGCGATGGCACAAGGACAACAAGCAGATAATCTTGCTTGGGCTAACAAAGTAGATTCTATGCAAAATGATATAGATTTATATACCTATATCAACGGCAGAGTATTAGCTACTAATGAACGTATTGGAAATGAAGTTCAAGTTCTCACAAATCAAATCTGGAATGACAGAGTTCAAGATTTAAAGGATAAGAGTTCTATGTACGTAGACCTTCTTACAAGAGACAATGCACAGAATTTAAGACTGTGTGACGAACTTTATAAGAGAAGAGAACAAGACGTTCAAGAAAAAGCTGACCTATTCGAGAGATTAGGTTCAAGAATCAATGAGTTAGAAAAGAAAGAAGCTGCAACTGCTGCCGCTCTTCCTTTAATGTTTGAGCTTAACAAAGTTAATGCTGAAAGATATGCAGATAATTGCTGCTGCAAAACTGAAAAATCTATTATGGCTGTAGATGCTTATCTACAAAGACAGTTAGACCATAAGATTGATGGACAGTTAAAGTATGCTTATAGCGACTTATGCGCTCCAGTTCCGAGCATAGCTCCTTTATATTGTAGTCCTTTTACTCAGTACGGTACAGGAATGTACGCAGGTACAGCTGCTTCCAATTGGAATGCAATTAATACAGCTGTAAGTGGTACTTGCCCTACTTGTGCTGCTCAGTAATTAATAAAGATATTAGAGGGAGATTATGAAAGTAGTCTCCCTTTATTTTTATTTACTTAAAATACAACTGCGCAATGAGTATAAAAATCACTCCCTTTGGGACTCCTACCAATACGCAAGGAGCACAGATTCTAGAATTTAATGTGGAAATACCATGTGGTGCTAGAACTGATGTTGCTCCAATATCAACATTAACCATAACATCAAGATGGAGAGAAACACAAGGTAACACACATGTTACTAAGTTAGATTTAATTCATACTTTACAATATGTAGACTGTAAAGGTGCCACAAAAGTCATTACTACACCAGGTTCTACAATTATTGCTGATGAAAACTCTACAGAGGAAGCGGAAGTTATAACTAAGTTTGTAGACATTCTAATTCCTAAAGGAGTAAGTATTGTTACTCAACAAGTAATTAATAATTCTCCAACAGTTACAGCTCAGGTAGCACATTGTGCATATTCAGTATTCACAATTTCTTTACCTACAGCTACACCATCAGCTTAAGATTAGTAGAAGAATAATTTAAAAATCGAATGACATGTTTGGCAATGCTTATGGCTCTACTAGCTTGGGTGATTTACAGAAATCTTACTACCAACAACTGGAAACGTTAAGTAAAATGCAACAACAGCAGCAAATGCAGAAACTTTCTGTACTTGACGAAATTAACAGAAGCGTAGGTTCATTATCTAATGAGGAACAAACTGTATTAGCACAATCCCATGATTATCAACTTGCAAAACAAACTTATGAAGCGGGATTCATGGCTTTCATAAGCAATAAATTTGCTGGTGAATACGTAGCTACTCCCGATGGAAAAATAGCTGCAGATAATCTATTAGCTGCAATAAATCGCTCAAAGGAAAAAATTTCTGAGGAATTAAGAGCAAAACAAGAAAAAATAGACACTATGTTAAGTCTTCTTGAAAATGACCCAGAAATTAAAAAAAGATACAATGAATTAATGACAGGAAAAGAAGTACAATAATGGTTAGTGATAAAGAAATATTAATGCAAGCTGCTGAAAAGTATGCAAAAGGAATCGCGAGTAACTTTTTCGGATTATCCTCGCTACCAGTTCAAACGGCAGTCACATATGTTATAAGAAATTGGGTCGATAAACATAATGATATGATTGACCTATTTGTTGACAAAAATGGAAACATTAATACTAAAATATTAGGTGATGCAGCAAAAGCTGTACTAAAAGAAAACGGTGGATTCACTTTGGGAAAAGTCAAATTTGGAGAAGCCGATGTAGATGAATTATTTGGAATGTTCGACGAAATTAAACGTAAGAACTCATAATATAAATACCATCGGCAATCCTTTGTCGGTGGTATTTTTGTTTAAATCAAATAATTATGAAACGAATTTTAGTACAGAGAACATATAGAGGAAGCGCTTATACTATCGGTAAACTTTTCATTGATGGAAATTATATCTGCGATACGTTAGAAGATGTTGATAGAGGATTAAGTAGTAATATGTCGGAAGATGAAATTAAAAAAATAAAGATATACGGAGAAACTGCTATTCCAGCTGGAACTTACAAAGTTATAATGAATGTAGTAAGTGAAAAATTTAAAAACAGAGTATGGGCTAAACCTTACAAAGGAAAACTTCCGAGATTAGTTGATGTTCCCGGATATGAAGGAGTTTTAATCCATGTAGGAAATACAGCTAAAGACACATTAGGCTGCATACTGGTAGGAGAAAATAAAGTTAAAGGTCAAGTAATATCTTCTACTAATGCTTTTAATAAATTAATGAATATCTTAAAAGATGAGGAAGATATTGAATTAACAATAAAATAACATGGAAAAGTTATTTGGAAGAGCTTATGAATCAATAGGTTCTACTGGTTCAGACTTCATCATCAAAACCAAAGGTCAAGTAAAAATCCAATGGGGTAACAAATTTATTGATATAGTTAAAAATGGGAAAATTGCAGTTGATACTGATATTATCGAAAGTATAAACTCCGAAAATGAAATTCCTTCAAAAAATGGAATATACTATGTAAAAGACTCTGGTTCAATATTTATAGTTATCGATGGAAATAAAATAAATCTAATAGGAGAAATAGGTACTACTTATGTTTCTTTTTTGGGAAAACAAGACACTACAGGGGAACAAAAGGAGCAAGCTTTAGAAAATATAGGACTATTATATGAGACTGAAGAGGAAGCTCTTTTATCTGGAGTAAAATACGGAATAATGTATATTCAAGATAGACAAAAAGTCTATACAATGAATAACGGTAAATTATCGGAGTATACGTTTGAAATTCCTAATCCTTATCCGACTGCATTCGTTATTAGTAAAGAGGATTCTACAATAGGAGCGCTTATAGTTAAAGGTTCTGGAAAAGAAAATGCCCTAGTTACTGGAAACATATATATATATGATGAAGATGGGGCTGCCATCATAGATGGAGAAATGGTGTCCTTTAAAGTTAATGGTTCTAATAAGATTGAAATATCCGATAATGAAATTGTTGTAAATAATAAGACTACTTTTAACAAGGAAATAATATCTAATAATGTTCAGTCTCTCGGGGCATCTTCTGTAAAAGGATTTAGACTGTATGTATCTGGAGGCCAATCTACTCTCGAGGTAGATAATATTATTTGGAGAAATGACCCCTCCTCTGGTTCAACATATGATTATCCTTCCAGATGGTTTCAACAAGAATCTACAATCAAGACTGTTCTTGATATCTCTGAATCAGAAACAGATGTCTCTGTGTATGAGCTAACTTTGTTTCAACCATCTATCTATGGGGAGGGTAACCTCTTGTGTACGTATACAACTGTCGAATACGATGACTTTATAGAATCAATGAAAATAGCGTTGCGTGTCGTATCTTCAGAAGATAACACTTTAATCACGGAAATAGAAACAGTATCTGGGTCTGAAAGCGCAAAAGAAGAGTTTTTCAATAATATTGAACATTACTTAGCAGGGAAAAAAATTTTCTTTGTAGCTAGTGGAAAGCCGATTACTCGATTATCTCACAACAATATTGATTTATTGAACGTAAATTCTATTGCAGAAGAGGAGGATATTAATAATATAAAAACTCGAATCGGAAGTATTCAAGACCTGAACTTTACAAAGGAAGGATTTAATATAGGAACTTTGGCTGAAGGAAATATTGGAATTTATTCTGATAACCTTGTAACTGTTGGAGCTAAACAAATAAATTCTAGTATATATGCTCCAACATTTAAGGCTTCTCCAAATGGAGAATTTCCAAAGTATGATTCAGGATTTAACATTCCGGTTGACGATGATTCTAAAACAGTAGTAACTTCAGAGTGGGTTAACGATAAAACTGACAAGCGATTAGAAGAATACGTTAGAAAAGACCAGTTAATTTCTCTAATTGAGAGTTATATTCAACCGGTTGACGGTACTCGAAGTAATCCAGTAACTTTAGTAGCTGGTACGATACGAAGAGCTACTAATTCTACTACTGATTGGTATTTTATTGGAGGAAAGAAAGCAAGGATTACCGATGTTCAAGTTACAGTTAAAGATGGACTGATGACAATTACATTAGTTCCCGCATCAGGAAGTACTATAAATGTTCTTGCTGTTTCAGCTGTAATTGGAGATACAGGAGAGTTCAATGGAGATTTTTCTATAACAAGCAGAGGTGGTAGAGGTGCTGGAGCACATTGGTGTAATGCAATTCCAGACCCTAATACTTCAGGAGTAATTAGAGTGAGAGAATATCACCAGGCTAATGATAATAATGACAGTTGGGGAACAGCTAACTGGAACTATTCTAATGGACCCATTTCGCTATCATTTGCAGCTTTCGGGTATATAGTAGGATAAAAATTTTAATTTAAATATACAACTTTAACTATTTTTTTAGATTCTTAAACATTTAGTTTTAGAGTTGGAAAAATATCGTTAAATTTGCAAATAACTTTTAAAAGGATATATATGGCAATGAACATTGAGGATTTAGACTTTAATGAAGACGACCCTATTATTCAAAATCCGAATAATGATGGTGAATCTCCACAACCAGATTTTGACTCTCTAAACAAAGAGAAGGAATGGATGGATGGAACTATAGACAAAGGAGGAACAGATACTCCTCCAGTAGAACCAGAACCTAAACAAAGTCCGGAAACAGAAGAAGATATTATTATTTCTTTGTTGAAAAGCAAAGGAATCGAAGACCCTTCAAAACTTAAATTTGAAAATGAAGAAGGTGAAATTGAAGAAGTTGATTGGGAATCTCTTTCCAATGAAGAGAAACTTAACATTTTAACTTCTGACGACTCGGATGTAGATTATGGACTTGACGAGGAGGAACAAAGTCTTCTTAATTATTTAAGAACAAATGGAATTTCTCCGTCGGACTATATTCAATATCGTGAACAATTAGCAGTAGAGAATTATAAACAATCATTGGAAGGCAATCCACAATACGAGATTGATAATATTACCGATGATGAATTATATGCACTGGACTTACAATCTCGTGTTAAAGATATTACGGACGAAGAAATCAATGCTGCTCTCGAACAAGAAAAAGCTAATCCAGCTTTATTTGAAAAAAAGATGCAAGGTATCCGTCAAGAATATAAGGAAGCCGAAGACGATAGACGTCAACAAGAAGAGTTGTTACATCAACAGGAAAGACAAGAGCAGTTTGAAGAGTTCCAAGATGGAGTAATGCAGGCTTTAGAAAACCTGACAGAGATAGGAGGCGTAGAGCTTAATCTAGGACAAGAGGACTTAAGTGAAATTGCCGATTTCATACTGACATCAGATGCGGCAGGAGTTAGCTGGTTAGGTAAGGCATTAGATGACCCTGAAACACTAGTTAGAATGGCATGGTTTGCTATTAAGGGAGATGAAGCCTTTGAATCGCTCACTGATTATTACGCTAAAGAGATTGCACAGCAAAAACGTGAAGCATATACTGCTGGATACGAGGATGCTAAAAAGGGTGTACAACCCAAAAGGACAACTAAAGTTGTTACCAAACCTGCCCCTAAACAAGGCGATGATATCCCTCCAACCAATAATGGAGGAAAAACTATTGATGATATAGATTTTTAATAATTTAAACAAGTATGATAGTAGCAAATTTTGTATCAAACAGACCGACACAGTCGGAAACTAGAACTTATGAAGATTTTTATAAGTTTTTAGGAACTAGACCAACTAAGTTAGGTGTTGTATCAAGACTTTATCCAGAACTTACAGCCTCTTATTTAACAGAGTCTTTAAGAAATATTTTCTATCAGGACGTTAAGTCCGGAAATAGATATCAAAGTATTGATGCAATGTACTTTGAATGGGAAGTTGAAACCAACTACATCAAGAGAGTTGAGTTTGCAGATGTTCCCACTGAAACAGGTGAAAATGGTTCAGAAATCGTAATGGCTTTCAAAGAGAGATATTACGAAAAATATGACATCTTTAAGATTGATAAAACAATGCAACAATGTATTGTTGTTAGTCGTCCAGTTCGTAAAGCAGATAATTACTGGGAAGTAGTTGTAAGATTAATTGACAACGATTATTCAAGTGTGCTTGACCTAAGCGGATGTCAAATTGGCGACACTACTCGTTTCCAATCTAACGCTATGCCTGAAATGCATGAAGAGGGATATGTTAAGTATCAATCCAACATCGAAAAGCATAGAAACTTTATCACAACTCACCGTGTTGACGATAGTTACTCTGCACTATATGCAGCTCATGAAAATGTATTTATTAGTATTGCAGAAGGTAAGGACACTGGAAGTCTAAAAGAAACATTATATAAGATGGACAAGAAAGAAAAAGTTCTTCTTGACAACTTCTTATATGTAAGAAACAATGGTCTGTTATTCAACAAGTGTAATGTTGACGTTAACGGTAAGCCGACTATTGTTGACCCAGATACTCAACGTCCTATTTATATAGGTGATGGTATCATTCCTCAAGTAGAAAGATTTGCGTCTAAGTATGCATTTGCTAAACTTTCTATTGATGTATTCCAGACAGTTATGGCTACAATGAACGAAAAAGCCGCACAACCTACTGGAAATAAATATATGTTTATCTGCAATGAAAGAATGTGGTTCTTAATCCAAAGCGTTCTTGGAGATTTCTTAGCTAAATACAAAACTACAGGTACTTATCTGTGGTCTCAGGCAGCTAATGATTATATTAAAGTTGGAGCTACGTTCAATTCTTATGAATTTGCAGGTAACGAAATTACCTTTAAGGTAGATAGAACATTCTCTCGTGAATATGGTATGGATAAAGCATATTGTTTATGTCTTGATTTGACTGCAGATAAAACTTCTGCTCAACCTCCTATTCAAATGTTCACATTAAAAGGTGGAGACTTTATCACTAACAAATATCCTGGTGTTGGTGGACTTGATGGTTTAAGCTCTGGAGTTGTTTCAAGCCCAGTTGCTGCTTCTAAGTTAATCAACTGGGGTTATTCAGGTGTTGGAGTATTCAACCCTTATAGAAGCTTTATTTTAAGAGAAATCTAAGATATGCTAAATAAAGAATTAAGATATGGTAAGGGAGTTGAAAAATAGACTCCCTTACATATTTTTTATATTGTAACCAAATAAATGATTTAATATGAGTAATGTTGTAACCCCTGCTGATGATATCATCATTCTTAGAAGTGTATATGGTAAAGTTGGAATGAAATATTATATTCAGCCATGTAAAGACCCTAAAACAGGACTATATCCAGATTGTGTAAAACCTGTAAATAGCTTGGGAGATATTGTTTTGTCTGAAAAGGAAGGACAAAGTGGACAGGTGTTTATTAAAGAAACTGAAACCTTTATTATAGAAGATGGAACTACTTTAGATATTGGTAGAAATCCTCTTCATGCAGCCGAATGGGAAGCTATAAAGAATTGTGTTCTCATTGCCCCAGAGAGATATGCTAAAGACCCAAAAACCGGTGATTATTTAATTGATGGTACTGTTGGATGGAAATCTCAAAGACCAAGATATGGTGTTGCGGAACTTTATGTTGACAGACCTGGTTATGAAGCTCAAAAAAGAGTTTCTAAAAAGAAAAAAATTCACAATGCTGGTACGTTTATTTTAGATGATTCAGATGAGGGAAGAATGAAGATGGCAAGATTACTTGGCAAGCATATGAAAAATATAGCAAGCGCTGATGTAACAGACTATCTACTGCTTATTGCGGAAAAAGACCCTGATAAAATCATTAACTTATACACTGGAGATGATATTAATCTTAGAATCCTGTTTATGGACGCTAGAGATTCTCACATTATATATGTAAAGAATAAGTTATATCTATATGGTGATAGCGTGATTTTGGGTGCAACAGACGACGCTGTTATTTCGTGGATGAAAGACCCTCGTAACAGAAAAACTCTTGAATTAATCAAAAAGGATACATATCCTGATTATTATGAGGATGAGGACGAAAATCCTAAACCCTCTACAGAACCGGATAATAAGCCAGGAAAAAATAAATAAAATAAATGACTTTAAGACAGGTTTATGAGAGAGTTCTTATAGAACTAAACAAGGAACATGCCCCCGCTCTTCTTATAGATGATTTTAATCATTTTATAATGAGAGCTATATATCAATATGTAAATAAAAGATATAACCTTTATAATACTACTCAACAAACTTCTGATGATTTGAGAGTATTAAGTACAACGGCAATTCTTCCGGCTAAACTGTCTAATAAGTACGATTTTACTAATGCGGGAGATATTGCTGATAATCCAATTTATGAAGTGATGCTTCCGACAGATTATTTCCATATATTAGGATGTATTTGTAAATTCAAATCAAAGAAAAATGTAGGGTGTTTAAATGAGGGAAAATTTATCAATAAAGTCGCAACTAGAATGACTGAAGATTTGAATGAAGTTATAAATAATTATTACTTTAAACCTTCATTTAAAAGACCTTATTATTATATTCATAATGTAAATATTAATGTAGATAATCCAACAAATCCCTATAGCGAAAATAATATTTCAGGTACGGACATTAAAGAAATTAGTGATTCTGGATTAGTTATTAGTGAACGACCTAGAAGTATAAAGATTGGAAATAAATCAACATCTTTAGTAAAAAGACAAGGAGAAATACGTTACGGAAACGTATCTCCAATTAGAATGGAAATTCGATACGGAAGCGATAATTCTAAATTCGAGTTAGTGAATGTGTACGTAGAGTATCTAAAAGTTCCTCAGCAAGTTATACTTACTAAAGAACAATTAGACCTAACTGAGGATACTTCACAAGTAATGGAATTTCCAGATTACGTTTGTTTAGAGATAATTAATGAGCTGACCCACATAATCATGGAGAACTCTAGTGACCCGCGATTAAGTACCCATATTCCAATATCAGTTTCTATTGCTGACCCAGCTCAGGCAGTAGGTAAAAAATAAAACAATTAACGTATGTTTCAGTTTACGACAACTACACTAATCAACGACAATTTAGATTACACTACTAAACTACCTAGATGGTCTGTTCAACAAGAAGAAGACGATAAGGTAGCAAGTTTCAATATCAAAAGAGTCGGAAACTTTAAAAAACCTTATGTTGCTGCAGTTTATAAAAGAGAATATTCTGCTCCTGTATTAGCTAAAGCTACATTAGATTTCACAAAAATTACTTCAGATTCCGGAGTATTTAATATTTTCATGTATATTAGACTTTCTGGAAACCAAAATTCATTATATTCTAATGATATGGTATTCAAGGGAAAGCCTTTTAATATTCAGTTTGAAAAGAAAACCGGAGAAACTGCATCTCAATTAGCAACCAAAGTTGTTAATATTGTCAACAAGTACTTAAATATGTACAACTATAAGTACTTCAATGTTAAGGCTGTAGGAAACGAACTAGAGATTGAAGCAGTTGACGAATATCAAAGATTTACTGAACTTGATGTTCAAGAATATGATGAGAATGCTGGTCCAGTGGTTTACGCTGACAGAGCAGGTGGTTTTGTTACTATTTTCTCCGCAAAAGAAGCTACAGACCCCGAATATGATGGAGCTAATACTCTTGTTCAAGGTAAAGAAGGATTTGGTACATATCAACATATTATCAAAGACCTTAGAATACCTACTTTGGATGTACGTAGATGGGAAGCTCCTCTTCAAGACGAAGTTCCTGTTATTAACGGTAAGTACAATCAATACATTATCTATTACAAAAAAGATAGAGGTCTCATGGGTGGGGCTGCTGTTGGACAACAAGTAATTTCTCAAACAACTCATGTATTCTATGTAAATCAAACTATCGCTACTGAATTTGAAACTGGATTGACAGCTATCGGATTCACTGGCGGAGAAGGCGGACCTACTGGAAACAGCACTTCTTTTGAAGAAACTCAAAAGATTGCTCAAGAAGCTTTGGCTAAAGCTAAATCTGTTGAAGCTAAATTAGCGGAAAAAGCAGATACTACTGCTCTCGACGAGAAAGCAGATGCAGACAATGTATACACAAAAACAGAAGTATATACAAAGACTGAGGCTGATGCTAAGTTTGAACCAAAGGCTTAAGAACAAATTTAAATTATAGGAGAAGGCGAGGGCGTTATGAGCCTTCGCCTTTTTTGTTATACAACTATGGGATATTACGGAAAATTAGCATCTGCAATATATAATGACGTTGTCTCTGGGTTGAGAGGAATTCACTCAGGTCCAACAATGTCATTAGAACAACTAGAAGATGATATAGTAGACGAAAGATTGCAAATCATAAAAGAATATTCATTAAAAGGAATTCTTCCTAAAAACGATTTATATCTTTCTATAAATTGCATTGAAGTCGATTGTAAAGATTTAGATAGATGTAGGTGCGGGAAGGGTAGATGTGAAACTCCAATCGCACATTTCGAAATTCCACAGCTATTAAATGATTATGGAGAACTTGCAGTAGATTATATAGGTTCCACAGATAGACAAGTTCCATTTATATATTATACTTCTTCTCAAGCTTGGCAGTATCATCAATATAGGAAAAGAGGAAAATTTCTTCCATATGTATATATTGATATTACTCCAAACGAAAATAATATGTACGATTGTTTTATCTTTAACGCTCCACTTATAAAGCAAATAAGTGTCGTGGCTATATTTAAAGACCCTAGACAATTAGAGGAATATGGGTGTTGTTCTCCGATTGATGTAGAAAATATGTCATTTATAAATAATGAAATCAAGAAGAGACTTACAGAGAAGAAACTAAGATACTATAGACAATTTGCTGCACCGATTACTCCTAATGACCAAACTCCTAAATAATGGCACAATATAATTTTCATCAAGCAATGTTTCAAGCTAATTTATTGTATGGGCTCGAAATGCTTCCTCAAGACTTTGAAGAGTACGGATTGATTGCTTGGAACATGATAGGTAACAAAAATGTTAGATTATTTAGATTTTGTACAAGAATACAATGTCCGGACTTCACAGTAGAATTACCTTGCAATGCTGACATTGTAGAAGCAGTAACATATACTGCAGAAGATTGGAATTACGTAACAAATAAGACTCCTAATGGAGATTATAATTCCCAATTTATCGAGAATTATATAGAGGGGAGAAAATTGTTTGAGAATCCTCTATATATGTCAGGTAAGTATGCGAAGTACGAAAGAGTTGGAGATACTCTATATTTTGATAAAAATTACGGGGAGGTTCAAATACTTTACAAAGGAGTTATTTTAGACGAAGATGGACTTCCCATGATAAATGATAAAGAAAGTATTGCTATTGCTACATTCGTAGCATATAGAAAAAAATATAAAGAGGGATTAATGACAAATAATCCCAACATTGTACAAATGGCACAGTTACTTCAACAGGATTGGATGAAATACTGTGATGCAGCAAGAGTTCCTGAATATATTAATCAAAATGATATGAACGAAATCTTAGATGCAAAAACTTCATGGAATAGAAAAATATTTAACAAATCTTATAAACCAATACGATAGAATATGAATTATGCTGTAGGTCATTCATTCAATATGGATGAGATGTTTATGAATTTTCCCTATAAAAAATTACAACTCACATGTGAAGATTGCAAACGAATAAATAAAAAAAGGGATAGAGACGTTTTAGTAAAAAAAATTTTTAGAGACTGCGTCAAAGTTATTTTAAATGATATAATAGACAATAATGTAACTTTTATACTTCCGACTAATAGAGGCGAAGCAGATATTCATGTTAGAAGAACTCATGGTGAAAATTTTAAAAAAGCTAGAAAAAGAGGAAAGTGGAAGAATGTTGATTTTCTTTCTTCCAACTTTTCTGGCAACGAATTAGTTCTTAACATGAAGCATAAAGTTTTCATTAAAGAAAAAGTAATTTATGTAGATAATAAATTGAAATCTAAAATTACTAAAAATACCAATAGTGGTATGCAATATTGTTAATTATGCAAATAAAGAGAATATCAGACTACTATGAAGCCCTTTATGAACTTTATCCAGAAGTTCCTAAAAAGGATATAGAAAGGATTTTGAATTATGGATGGAAATCACTATATTTGCATAATGTTTATGGGGGAGATACTCTGATACTTGACAAAGATATATGGTGCTATATCGGTAGACTTACAAAGGATTCCGTAAAGCATTTTCATTATTACATAAAAAAATTAACTGTCAAACTCAGAGTTTTGTACAAAAGAAAGAAAATTCCATACACTGGATATTACTATTTTGCTCTATCAGATTCTCAATACGATTTTTTTCTATCCCAACACAACAAAAGAGGTAGAAAACGCAAAACATTTCAATACGGAAACCAAGTTTTATATAAAATACTTGATGAATGTAGAATAAATGAATACAGCAGAAAATATATATTTAAAGTTCCTATTATAACGGACGTAGGTTTTAGATTATATAAGAAGAATTTTATATCTGGAGAAGCAGAATTAGTGGAAATTAGAGAACCCATGAAATTTAAAGATATTTTAATCAATAATAATGAAAATTATGAGTATTTGAAATCATGAGTAGACAAGAAACAGTTAATACATTCACAGATGGTTTAGTCATGGACCTCAACCCAATCACTACTCCTAATAGTGTATTAACAAATGCTTTAAATGCGACTCTTATCACATACAACGGCAATGAGTTTGTACTTCAAAATGATATGGGTAATGGAAGAGTCGAAACTGCCTATCTTCCTGCAGGATATGTACCTGTAGGTATAAAGGAATATGGAGGAATTATTTATGTAGCATCATACAATCCCTTAACAAATAAAGGTCAGATTGGCTCCTTCCCTTCTCCAGAAAGAAATATTAGTAGTAATGAAATCCAAGGAGCTCAAACTATTTTGTCCCCTTCTTCGTTTGGCACGGCTTCAGAAGGAGTGTTAGAAACTTTTGTGTCAAAAATAAATATATTTCCAGAAGGTACCATCATTAGGTCTGGAGATAAATTTACACTTATGTTTGATGGCTCTAGGGGAAGTCAAATTAATATAGATATATTAAAAACTTATTTATCAAGTTGTTTTAATTCCGAAGAGGGTAAGCCTAGTTCTCCTAAGAATAAACTATTAACGTTAACACTTACTGTAAGTGATTCTAATGGATATTTACGAGACATTACAAATCAACTTAAAAGATTTGATGAAGATAATAAAACAATAAGTTTCAAAGAAAGTGACGCTCCACTGTATAAAACAAATGCTGGGTTCTTTATTCAAGCTATGGAAAAGGATTTTTCTTCTGATGTAGATTCTTATAGAAAAAATTACCCTGCAAATGTTTATAATAATAAATTATCAGGAGAATTAATTTTGGTGGCATCTCTCAACATAATTGATTCTATTGATGTGGCTGTTACTGGGTATGTGAAGCCTGATGATGTTCAAGAAAGTGAACCGTATAATGTTCCTAATGATTCTGGAATATTAATTCCACAAGGCTTTAAATATTCTTTAATATATGACATTCAATATAAATACAATTGTCCAGATGGATACTTTGGAATTGCTCATCCGAATAATTACGAGGAAGTCTTGAAAGATTATAAAAGCTACTATGGGATAGAGAAAGACTTTGGAAATCACAAAAATGTTATTCAAGGTTGTGAATTCAATTTAGTAAGCCCTAGTAAATCTCCCATTCAAGGACATGTAGATTTTTCAAATAATGAAAATCCCCCAGTATATAACATTAATTCAAAACAATATAGTAGAGACCAATCTGTTCAAGTCAATTTACCTAGCATAAACAACACTATAATAAATTATTCAGTAACTCCTTGTATGACCTATAGTAGGTTGAAAGGATTAACAGTTGATAATACAATTGATTTGTCGAAACTAGGTTCTGGGATTATTGAATTGAATGTATGGAAATATTATTGTAATGATACTTCAGTAATTTTGACATGGGGTATGCAAGCATATTTGGTCGAAGGCACTTCCATAAGTAAAGTCACACTCAACTTTTATAAGTTCCCTTCTGCTAATAAAGGAGTTCCTACTTCAACATATGTAATACCTCCTAAAAGAAATTATAACGGAGTATTTACAGATGTTTTGCGTTTTGGGGATGTATTAGAAGTAAATAATATATACTTAGTTGAAATAATAAAAACAATAAAAACGGGGAACTCAGAAAAAGATAGTGAGCCGGAATATAGATGGCTAATATCATCTCCTTTATATAATAAAGTATATTCCCTTGTTAGAGATTACAATTTGTTCTCTAGCGACGAAGTTAAAGAATATAATTCCGTAGACATAATTGCAACTTTTTCAAATACATTTACCCGTAACGTTGAACAATTGCAGAGAGATGGTGGAGTTGAATTATTTCCAATAGTTAAGAAAGGAGAAAATGCTCCTGAAAAATTTGACATCAAAGGTTCTACAGCGTACACTTTTGAATACTCTATGGAAGATAATTATGATATAAGTACTCCTACTAATTATCCATTTTCTTTAAATCAGGACTCTATAAGTGTTACATATAAATGTGAAAATTCTGAATATTCTACTAAACGAGAAGATTATATAGCTGTAGGAAATATAAATGCTCCCAATGACTTTGTTGTAAATTCTGATTTTTCGAAAGATTCTAACATAATCTCCGGAGGAATTTATGACTCTCATAAATTTAAATTATCATCTTCTGGAAGTAAGATAACATTATTTGGAGTTACTATGTCTCAATTCTCATCAGGAGTAAGCAATAATACAAAATATATAAGCTATACCAATGTTTTTAAATCTTTTGTAAATGATATGGCTAAAGTATTTGGAACCACTATATATAGCCAAAATGGTAATTATTTTAGTAATTTTGAATTTGGAACACATGTTTACAGTAGTGGAAAAAGACGTATAGCTTACATTGATACTATAACTAGAACGAACAGTTCTCAAAAAAATACTACTCCAGAATGGAAAAGCGTCGAAATTTATTCGGACCGAAACAGTGGAAGGCAATTAACTTTTTCTAATTATTTAGATAGATTTATGGAAGCTGTAGATGCAGCATTTCCGGCACAACGTCCCTCATGTATAGTTTTTGGAACTATTTCTGAATCAAACAACCAAGGATATAAATATCCTGGTTCTCAGGATGCTACACATGTAGCCGGATTGGTTTCGGGTAAAAACATTGCTAGTTTTCAAATTCTTCTCTGGTATAATGGTACTTCTTATGTTTGGGTAAACGATTTTGGCTATAATTCTAGCAACGCGAGCGGAGGTTCTGATAAATTTATATCAGATGAAATGACCAACGTAGTATATAAAGCATTTAAACAAGTATACGTGCAGACTGAAGATACTTATTCGGAAAATTATTACATATACGACTCCTCAAGGTATGTATATAATCCTGATGTTACATTAACTTTAGTCAATACAATTCCTTGTGATTGTACAATAAAGACAGATAAGTTATTGAAAATAGGTGAATCTTTTGTATCTAAAAAATCTATAGAAAATTTTGTAAACAAATTTGGATTAGAAGATAAATATATATCATTAATGACTTTTTACGTTAACGATATAAATTCTAATGTCAAATACGAAATAGATGGAGAAAATGAGTTTATTCTTAAATATTCAACAATATTAACTACTGATTTGATGGCCACAAGTATGGAATCTGTATACGCCAGTTTAAATAATTTTGCTGCCCAATCAGGTACTAGTACTAGCTTAGGACTAATAGATGAAGCTGGAAAATTTCACTCTGCAGATGGGAATTCTAGCACATTTGTTTCAGGAAAAATATATTACAATGAATCTGGAAAATTTATTCCTATAGAACAGTCATCTGGGGCGAATTTAGTAAAAAATTTAAAATATAGTAACGGAACTTTACTTGTGAACTCTACTGATGGAAGTACAAAAGATTTCGGAGTATTTAGAGATTCTTTTGGAGATGGTGATATTTCATTACATTTTAACGGACTTCCAGTGGTTAATATTCCTATAAAGGAATTTTCTGGAACAACTGGAAGTTGGGATACTATTAAATTATGATAACTTTAGATTCCGGATTATTTTCCGATTTCTCTCTTAATTTTGATACTTTAGTCTTTTCGTATTTTCTTAATCAGATAAAACCAGAAGGAAACATAGTATATGAATATAATCCTTTACATAATTATAGAGTTACAAGAGACACTGATAAAAATGGAAAGGTATCTGGACAAGAGGGATTTGATTCTGACAATGTTATTATCGAAGGAGGAAGTATATTAGACCTCGATACTGAATTATTGAATTTCGATTTAAAGTATCCTGTAGATATACTTCCACAAGCATCTTACGATGGTTCTGTTAATCTTATTTTAAACGATAATAAGAATATTCCTAGATTAATAAATACAAGATTCTCTGTATTACAAAATAATACATACGAAATAGTAGATAGAATTGGAAATAATGATACAAATTTATACGATGATTCTCAATTCGATTTAGACACTTCTTTATACAAAAGAGTGAATACAATTCCTTCATTAACATTTAATGAAGTTTTGCCACATGGAAATTTGAAAGTAGGAAATTATGTTATATATATAAAATATGCAGATGCAGACGATAACGAAACTGATTTTGTAGCAGAATCTGGGATAATTTCTTGTTTCCAAGGTATAGATTGTGACCCCCACTCTATTAATGGAGGAGTGAGAGATATGACTTCTAATAAATCTATCAATCTTTTAGTTTCAGATATTGATGATAGTTATGATTACATAAAAGTTTATTATACAAGGTCTACATCTGATATTGATGGAAATGAGTTAACAACTGCAATCAAGATAGAAAAAAAATATCCTGTTAGGAATAGACTATGTAATTTAATTATTACCGGAGACGAGGTGTCTAAGGAAATTCCTCTTGCAGAAATAAATATGCAATATTTAATTGCAGACAAAGCTAGAACCCAAACTGCTTGTCAAAATATGTTATTCTTAGGGAATTACAATAAACCAGATATGTTATACTCAGATTTATCAGATGTAAGTTTAAGGATTTTACCTTATTTAGAAGAGTCTGATTCTAGAGATTTAATTGGAGAGACAAACCATAATTATGGTGATGTATCATCAGCTTTTACTCCATTTGAATATTATAACACTAAGAATATTTATTATCATCTTGGATATTGGGACGAAGAAATATACAGACTGGGAATAGTATACATAATGTTTGATGGTTCCTTATCTCCTGTATTTAACATACGTGGAATAGATGGAATTCCGACAGTAGATACATTGTTTGATAGGTACTCTAATTCCATGTTTGGATTATTTGATTCTTCTTCTGGAGAAAGACAATATTTAAAAATTGATGAAACTACCTATGAATTGGAAGATTCTAGGTATATAGAAAACAGTAAGGGAGTTATCCGAATAGATTCAAATAGTACATATAATTCCTACAGTGTTTATGGATTAGGAATGTTTATTCCAATTGAGGTTGTTTCTTATCTAAAATCTAAGGTTAGAGGATTTTTTATAGTACGACAAAAAAGAATTCCTACTATTTTGGCTCAAGCATATATATTGCCTATGGACCAAACAGCTCAAGTCCCTGCTATTAACGTTTTAGAAGCCAGTAATACTCCTCAGTATAAAGTTGTTTCCGAGAGATTTTTAAATGATGATAGAATCCTTGGAACAGATTACTTAGATAGATTGTATTATCTAGAAAATTATAACGAAAACACCAGTTCTGTTAGAGCTGGTATTTGTCCAGAATATAGTCTTCGTCAACCGTATTTTAATAGTCTATTTACAGGAACAACATATCCAGTAAAAGAAGGGAGAACAATCCCAGTTAGTGCGGGATTGACTAGAAATGATTTTGAGCCTAGAAGCTACTATGTGGATACTTACATAAAAAACCGTTCTATTAAGGAAACCGATGTTAAAATAGTTGGATTATCTGATAATACTCCTATAGTATCTATAGAAGATTATTCATTTAGAGCCAGAGCAGGAGAAGCTGAAGAAGCATTTAGGTTTAGGTATTTAGAATTAGAAAATAAAAGTTCTGATGCTTCTAATTTAGTACGAGGTAGCTACTCCCCTTATATTGGTATAGTAGGGAATGTAGACGTTGGAAAAATAGTTAACATTTATATCTCAGGATATAATATTGGAAATATGACTAATTATTTTAATGTAAGATATGAAGACATGTCTCCGTACTATGCTATTTCGGACAGAATTAGTTTCGAAAAAGTATCAGAACAATGGTCTATAATTCAACAGTCTGATGTTAATGCTTATATTACAACGTGCTATAGAGGAGATTGCTATATATGTAATTATACACATAGGCTTAATCGAAATTTTCAAGACCCAGATGCTCCAATTAATGATGATATTGTAGACGAAAATACTTGGAAGGAGAATTATGACATTGAAAATAAAGAAAAATTAGAAAAGATAAATAGAGGAGATGTTAATGCCGTTAAAATAGGAAGCTGGATAACTTTTAAATTAAGGTCTTCCATAAATCTATCTTTGAGGTCATTTGATACTAGTTATCCAGAAGAAGAAGGTTTGACTGGATTGAAAAGAGGATTCTATCCTCTTTTGGAAATGAGTACAAATGGAAATTATAAGATTCCGGAATCGGCATTAATAAACTCTGGATTAAGTAGTACAACTAGTGATAAAAGTTTTTATACTCTTCCAGATGTGCCTTATATTAAAAATAGATTTGATACTAGAATTGCCTATTCTGATTTATCCATTAGCGATGCTTTTAAAAATGGATTTAGAGTATTCCAATTTACCCATTATAGAGATTATCCTCGAATTTATGGAGGTATTATAAAAATGGTTGAATTATTTGGGAATATTCTTTGTATTTTTGAACACGGAGTTGCCTTAATTCCAGTTAACGAAAGGGCTGTTGCTGGAGAAGGTTCGGGTGGAAATGTTTATATAAACACTTCTAACGTGCTTCCAGAGAACCCAAAAATGCTGTCAGATACATATGGTACTCAGTGGCCCGAAAGTGTCATCAAGACCCCATATTACGTCTATGGAGTGGATACAGTAGGAAAGAAGATTTGGAGAACTAATGGAACTCAATTTGAAATCATTTCTGATTTTAGAATACAACAATTCCTAAATAGGAATATTTCCTTATCAGAAAGAGAATTGACGCCTATTATTGGAATTAGGAATGTAAAAAGTCATTATAACGCATTCAAGCAGGATGTAATGTTTACTTTTTACGATAATCTTTACGGATTTGAAGAAAAAGTTTGGAATATTTGCTATAACGAGGTTTTACAAAAATGGATAACATTCTTTTCATGGATTCCTTCTTATTCTGAAAATATCGATAATATATACTTTAGTTTTGATAGAAATACCTCCAAGTGGATTAGTAAACTTGCGGTGTCTAATATAAAATCTAATAATGCCGATGGGATAGTATTGAGCACAGTAGAATTTTCTGAGGACGTTAGAGAAGCTACTTTAAATCTTATAAATAGGCCTATTCCAAACACTAAAAATACAGGAATTGAAAATATGATACGTTATAGATATTCTTTGGACAAGGATAACTATAAAAATTATGAAAAATTTAGAGTTATAGAAGAAAATGGAGTTTGGAAACTTAAGTACACTGGAACTTATAATGAATTAATTTCTAAAGAGGTTTGGTTGTTAAATATAAGAGTTGAAATATTATTCGATGACTATTCTGGCACTGATACAGACATAAAACAGTATATTAACGGATGGAAAGAATATTCTACAGTTAACTATGGGTATTATCAATCTGTTGTAGCTATTACATCAGATAAAGTGTTAAATAACCAGATGTTAACTGAAGAGGATAAAAATCTTCCAAATTTAACCACAGATTTCTGGAAACATGGTCAATCTGGAATCATAGACATAAAAGATAAAATTAAACCTACCTATTGGTATGGTAAGCAGCATCCATTTGAATTTGAGTTTGTGGTTGTAGATAATCCATCAGTTCATAAGATATTTAATAATTTACAACTTATATCTAACAAGGCAGTTCCAGAGTCATTTCATTATGAAATTGTAGGCGAAGCTTACGATTTTCATGATGATAAATTAAATATGTATTATAGACAAGAGGCAACCAAAGAATTGTATCAAAACCTTGGTTCTGACATATTATATGATTCTAACTATACAGATATACAAGGACAATTATCTCATCCTAAGATAGGGAATACCGATGTTTATGCAAAATCTACACTACTTCCTTCTTATTACACTAGGGTAGATACTTTTAATGAAGTGGAGGATTTTTATCACAAGAAAGATGCTATTGAAGGGGCTACATATACTGGACTTTCTGGAACAGAAGTGGTAAGGGAAGAACTGTTAAACGAATACAAATTATGGACCCATTCGGAAGCTCTAGATATTAAAGAAGTAGGAAGAATGAGAGGTAATATGAATTATCAAGAAGATAAATGGAATGTTCAAATTGCTCCTATCATTTTTATTCAAAAGAATGAAGATGCTTGGCCTACTTCAGATGAGAGTTCTCCTGGGCTTCCTCCTTTAGTTTTAAATCATTTTCCAGAAGATATTACTAAAGATGAAATAACTGAAGAGGATCTACCTAAGGATTATAAGAATTATGAAGTTCCAATGTATGATGCTGTCGATGTTTCATTGCTTGAAGGTTCTGAAATGGAAGGTACTCAAGACGAAATAGACTGGAATAAACAAACATCTAAATGGACTAATCGTAAGGAAGTCAGACCTAGGGATAAGTACATAAAGATAAGAGTTAGATATTCCGGTAAAGATTTAGCTATTATTACAGCACTAAAAACATTATATACTATAAGTTATGCTTAAGAAACAAAGAAGAGTTAAAAAGTGGCAGAATGGAGGGTTTAATACCCTCTTCTCTGCGGCTGGATTAACACAAAACGGAACCTCCACTATAATGCCTCAACCTCCAGCAATAGGAACACTAAAGCCGTCCGGAGGGAAGTCTGTTACTAAGGGTATATTCAGTAAAGCTAATATAGGAAACACAATGAATATTGCTGGGCAGGCTGCTGATATATTAAGTAGTTTTATTCCTAAAAAAGAACAATCAGGATTAACTACAGGGCTAAATGCTGGATATGATGCTGTAGCAAACGGAGTTGGAATGATTCCCGGAGTTGGTACTGTTGTTGGTGGAGCGATGAAAGTTGGAGGATTGTTGTCTGATGGACTAACTGCATTAGGAGTTGGTACTGACCAAATGACTACTGCTGATAAAATATTAGATAGTAAATTTTTAAAATTAACTCCTGTAGGATTAATAAATTCCATCGGAGCTAAAAAAGCTGATACTATATACAAAGACAATGAGACATGGGAACAGCAAGGTTCTGCCTATGGAGGTTCTTTGGATAAGGTAGATAATGCACTTACAAAGTCTGGAAAAAAGTATGGCCTTTTCAGCAATAAAGGTAGAAAAAAAGCAAATGCTCAAATTGCAGAGGCTAAACGTCAACAAAATTTAGTGGCAGGCATTAATGAAGAAGCCCAAGATGCTTTTCAATCTCAAGCTGGTTCAATAGATATGTTAAATAGAAGAAATGCTTTAGCAATGGCTGGAGGATATCAATCTAGAGGAATGAGAGTGGGAAAAGTTGGAGTAAAATTGCCTACGTTAGAAGAAATTCAAAAGGCTAGATTAACAGTATCTAAATTTCAAAAAGGAGGAAAGATGAATGTAATTCCAGACGGAGCTTTACATGCTCATAAAAATCATATGGATGTAGACGGAATTACTTCTAAGGGTATACCAGTTGTTACAGAAGAAGATGGAGGAGTTATTCAACATGCGGAAATAGAGAAAAACGAAATTATTTTTAATAAAGAGGTAACTGAAAAGTTAGAAGCTTTAGCTAAAAAGGGAACTGATGAAGCTGCTATTGAAGCAGGAAAAATTCTTGCGAGAGAAATAATGGAAAATACTCAGGATAATACTGGATTAATGAGAGAGGTTACTGTATGAAAATAGAAATTGGAGACAAAGTTTATAATGTAGAAATTGCCAGAACAGAGGAGGAAAAGATGAAGGGACTTCAAGGTAAGACATCTTTAGCTTCAGACGAAGGAATGTTATTTATATATGAAGAACCTGATACTGTTGCTTTTTGGATGAAAGACACTGATATACCCCTTGATATAGTTTTTATAGATGAAGATGAAGAAGTTATTTCTGTTAAGCAAGGTATACCTAACGACGAAACATTACTTGAGGAAAACAATGTAATGTATGTGTTGGAAGTCAATCAAAATTCTGGAATTCAACCTGGGGATGAATTGGATGAAATTGACGATGATGATTTAAATATACCTACAATGAAAGTACTTGCTCCTGATGGTTCTACTCAAATGGAATTAGAGGGTGGAGAACGTATTTTTAGTAGAAAAAATACAAGAACTTTGATTAAGATGGCTAAACGGGCATATTCTTCCGGAGCCGATAAAGATTATAAGGCTTTAGGAAAAAAAGTCTTTAAATATCTTCATACACAAGATACAAATACTCCTGAATATGTAGATGCGCCTAAGAGCAAAGAAGATTGATATACTCTACTAAGAACAAATGCAGATTATCAAATAAATATTTGTTTACTTTGATATGTCTGTAAATATTATTAACTTTGTCGAGTATTTAAACGTTTAATATAAAAACACTGAAATTATGGAAGTAAAACCAAAAGTTAAAAAATTTCAAGAGGGAGGTCCAGCTCCTGCACCTGCTGACCAACCGATGCCTGCTGAACCTCAAGAAGGGGCTCCTGTAGAAGGTGGAGCAGACCAAATGTTAATGCAATTAGCTCAAATGGCTGCAGAGGCTCTCCAAAGTGGAGATTGCAATACTGCTTTATCAGTTTGTGAAGCTTTTATGCAATTAATTCAACAATTTACGCAAGGACAAGCTGGTCCAGAAGCTCCTCAAGGTGAACCCGTCTATAGAAAAGGTGGGAAATTAGTAGGTAGAATTAGAAAGTGAAAGTTTAAAAGGAGTGTACAGATTTAATGTATGCTCCTTTTTTGTTATAACCTAAATAATATATGGCACAAGCGATAAGAAAATTCCAAGGAGGTGGCGGTGTCAATCAAGGTAATAATATTGTTGAGAAAGAAACTCCTGAGGTTAGACTTTTCAAAGTAGACAATAGAGACATAGCAACTGACGATTTAATTCGTAATGCTAGTTCCAATTTAGAATCTTATTTGGAAAGTACTGGATGGAGCAGAAAAAAGAAGGATGCTTTTAGGGAGTCTTATGGAAATTATATAAAAGCAATTGATGCTGGAAATATTTCTTCTAGAGACCTTACAAGAAATTGGGTAGATTCTTCTGGAGTTCTTTCTAATACTACTGGTCGAGGGTTTGATGCTAATGGAGCTGTAGCTCATTACTTAGACCAAATAGTAGATGTTATTCCTGATTATATAAAACCTACCACAAATACTGAAAAGCCTAATCCTAAATTAGATTTCGGAACAGGCTTTAGAAAAAGATTATCTGATAAAATTTTTGGAGGAAATTCCTATAACAAGGCTGTTTGGTATGGAAAAGACCCTGTCGACGAAACTACTGGAAAGAGAGGAATTGCAAATAGATGGAAAGATTATGTATCCGTGTTTAATGAATATGCAGACAGTTTACTGAACGACCAAACTGTAAACTTGGAAGGTACTGCATTCCAAAATAGAGATGATTTAATAGCTAGAATCAATGCAGCCAAAGCGGAGTTAAATAATACTGATTATAACAATGCTGATTGGGAAAAGTTAGCAGCGTTAGGAGTTAATATGGACGACTATAAGGATTGGTTTGGAGAAGTTGATACAGATGTTTCTCAAACTCCTTCAGATAACTTAGAAGGAAAGCAAAACACTGACTCTGCAAAATATAATAAGAAAATCACCGACTCTGGATTGCTTGCCAGAATGGACGATAAAGGAAATACATTTTATTTAACTCCTGAAGGTAATAGAATTCCTAATGGGATTATTTCTAAGGTATTTAATCCACTATTAGACCAATTTGAAGGCTGGTATTCCGTAGATGGACAATTATATGACCCTAGTGAATATTCAAAATGGGGCAAGGATATAAAGGATTCTTATGATAGACTTTTAAATCAAGAAGATTTAAATACTATTTGGACTGACCCTTTATATGATTCTCTTAGAAGTTCTCACGGGTTTACACATATGTTGGATGCAAGTTCTTTCTTTGAAGGATTAAAGCCTGGCGAATTAATTAGAGCCTATACTAAACCTAAAGCAGGTGATGCTTCTAGTTATAAGACTCAATTTTATCAAAACATAAACGGAAAACTAGTTCCAGTTGTAGTTGATTATGATAAAAACAATGACCAATATTTTATCAATAATAATGGAACTACAAGAATGATTGGAAAAGCTAGAGCTGCCGGAAGTCCGATTGCTGAAGGAAGCAATGAAAAAGTAGGATGGGGCAGAATAAGTCAATATTCTTTATCCAATAATCCTTATTCACAAGAAAATATCACTGGGCTTTTAAAAAGAATTTCTTCTTATCCTGAACTTCTTAAAAACAGCAAAGTAAGAGTTTGGTTAGAAGACTTATATAAAGCCAAAGACCAAGGTTTGCTTGACAGTTATACCATAGACGGAAAGCCCTTAACTCGATATATTCAACCAGGAGCAATAAATGCAATATTAGTCCCAAATTCAAATAATAATCCATTACGAATCATTAGAGACCAAAATGGACGCATTGTAGATTACACCTTTGATAAAGCATCTGATAAGAAAGAAAAAACTCAAGGTTATGCAAACAATGTTCCAAATTTTTTACGCCCTAGACCTGTAAAACCATTATTTAGAAATGGAGGAGTAGTAAAAAACCAATGGGGAGGAACTGTTGATAGAATAGTCGATACTAACGTTCCTGTTGTAAAGGATGAAAATCAAGCTAAAAAAGACTCTGAAATAAATGAACGTGCAGCAAGAAGTTATGAGAAAGCTAATGGGAATGTGTCTATTGGAAATGTACTGAATGGAACATTATCTGCTGATGAACAAGCTTTAATTGATGCTGGTGGAGTTATTAAAACTTCCGATAAAGTAAAACTTGGGGCAGCTATTACGGATTTATTAAGTGCTGGATTAGGATTTGTTCCTGGAGCTCATGTTGCTTCTGCAGTAGCCGGAGCAGGTTCTTCATTAGCTACGTTTGGAGCTGATGTATCAGATGGACTTGATTGGGGAGATGTGGGAAATCTAGGAGTTAACTTAGGATTAGATGCTGTATCTCTCATCCCTGGATTAAAGACTGTGAAGGCAGGAAAAGCTTTAAAGACTATTTCTAAATTGGTTCCGGCAATAAGCACTGTATTAGCTGTATCTGGGGCTTTTGATGAAGAGCAGAGGGCTTCTATATCCAATACTTTAGCTAAAGTAGGAAATCTCAATGTAAAGGATTTAAATACTAATGACTTTAAAAATCTATCTTTAATTGCAAGCACTTTGTTAGGCGCTAGAAATTACGCTAAAGCAGGAAACTCAAAAGCTGCAAAATGGATAAGGGGAGAAAGACGACTTCCCTCACAGGAAAAAACTGTTCAAGTATTAGTAAAAGGAGAATCTACTCCATTAAATGTAACTCTTAAAAACTCTCAAGTAGTCGGAAAATCAACTGAAGAAATCAAGTCTGCAGCAATTAAAGCTGCAAAACAAAAACTTGTTTCCGAAAGAGGATTATCTAAAGAAGGGGTTGATAAATTAAATGATGATGTTTTAACAGTTGTAGAAGGAAGAAAGAAATATGGATTATGGGGAGAAAGAAATATTCCTGCCAAAGAAGTTCCCGGACAAACATATTCCAAACAAGGATTTATTAGAAAAGCTTTAGGGCTTACTCCATATAAAGCAAAGGGTGCGGACAAACTCATCTTCAGGCGTTATTCTCCAGAATATGAAGCTCTTATGGAACGTAAAAATTCTATTCAGTTAGCTCCCACTTATATAATTAAAAATAAGCCAAATCATATTCAGCTACCTAAATATTTAAATCCCAAAACTCCAAGTTCTTCTATACCTATGATATTTAGAAACAACTCTTTTACACAAAGAGGTCAAAATATGTATCGGGCTCATTTGAAGCGCAATCAATACCTAAATAATATAGGTGCTAATTATATGGAACCTTGGTATAATCCTGGGGCATATAAAAAAGGGGGAAAAATTCCTAAAGGACAGCGCGGTCTAATTACAGGAGTTAAACAATTAAAAGGAAATTGGTATAATGATATATATACTCCTTATTCTCAGGGATTACTTGATTCGTTAAAGTCAGGAAAAATCACTTATCAAGACATTAATGAAATGCAAAGACGTCACTCAGGATTGTATAGAGATTGGGGAGTGAAAGGAGATTCTTATAAGGGAGACAATGTAAGACAATACCAAACAGATATTAATAACAGTTTTGGATACGTGAATAGTAAAGGAATTGGTAATGCCTTTAATTCCGGAAGATACGGAATATCAAAAACTGCTTATACCGGAGACAATCCTAATAAAAATTATGTAGCAGATGGATATTATAGTAGTATTACAGACGATAGACGTTTATTGGGAAGGGAAGGGGACTATACTCCAGAACAACTTCAGCAAGTTCAAAATACATGGAGAAATGCTGGATACAATATGGATTTAGATAAAGATACTGGATACTATATGTTAAATCCTGTAACTGATTCCTCTCCAGAACTAATAGACGATTCTGTACCAGATGTTGCAGCTACTCCTCAGGACATCAAAACTCGTGTCGCTTCTAACACAATAGGTAAAGAACCTAATGGTGGATTTAGTTGGGGAAATATATTTTCTAAATTAAATCCGGCTACATTTATGGGAATTGGACGTTTAGCAGGAAATATATGGAATAATAATCGAGTTGCTAAAGAAACTATGAAAGGGTTAAAGCCTCTATATATTGATACTTGGGAGGTTCCTAGACAGGTAGTTGGGGATTTAGCAACTAAACAAGCATATTATGGTCAAGCTGCAGGGCTCGAGTCATTAGCTGCAAGACCAAGAACATCAGATGCTTCTCTTCAACTCGCGGGACAATTAGAGGCTGGCGATAGAGCAGCAAGACTTAGAATGGAAGGAGATTTGATTGATAATCAACGTATTAGAGAAACTAGTGAAGCTGCTTGGCAAAATACAAGAGATGCTGTTGCACGTAGAAGTGAGGTTTCCAATAGAAACCGAGCTTCAGCGCTAGGTATTGATAAAGCTAAGCATGATATTAACGCAGCCAGAATGTCTGCAAATTGGACGTCTTTAGAAAACTTTATGAAGGAGAAAGAGTATAAAGCTACTATGAATAGGGATAGACAAAACCAATTTCAACTAGGAGTTGCTCAGCAAGGTATCAAAGATGCAGCTAATGCTAGACTTGAACCTTTGAGACGTCAATTACAAGCAATGGAGGATAAAGGAGAGGATTATACTAAATCACCGCTTTATCAACAATATCAAAGACTTGTCGATTCTACAAGCAGAGATGTTCAGGCTCAAACTAATAGAGCTTATGCCGATATTTACGGATGGAAACTTCCATCAGTAAAGTGGCAAGCACGATATAATAAAAAAGGTGGAGCATTGACTTATGCAGAACGTTCAAATTTGCAGAAACAAAAGGATATTTCTGCTGCAGAGAGACAAAATGCAAAACTTTTTCAAAGAACGATAGAAAAGTCTATAGATACCAATGTAAAAATGATAAATAATTTATCGTCTGTATCTAAACAACTTATAATTAAATCAATGACTTATGAACCTAAAACCGGTGGTTAAGATGCAAAGTGGGGGCGGGATGCCCCCATTTACTTATTATGTTCCTCTCGGAATGACTTCTCCTGTTCAAACAGATACTGCATCAGTAACTAGTTCTGAACTTACAAAATCTTCCAGTGAAGGAATTACTGATAAGGATGTATTAAAAATGGTAGGAGATATTGATGCTTTACCAAGCGATACTAATAAAATTATTAATGGATTAAGCTGGATATATAGAGGGGATAATCTATTCTCTAATGGTAGAATTAATGCATCTAATATAAGTTCTAGATATTTACAAGCATTAAAGCAAGTAAAAAATGCTGCTTTTAGCAGAAAAGAATATGATTCGGCTTTTGAAACTGTTCAAGAAAGTGGAGGATTAAACGAAATTGCTATTTCTAATACAGGTAAAGTTGTAGTTCAAGACGAAGAGGGAAATATGAAACAAATTTCTCCAGATGAATATTTAAACAATCAGGATAAATATTTTGCTTTAAAAAATTCCGACTTGCTTTATTTACGTGCTCATAATGACCAAATGGCAGGAAAAAATGAAGTTTTCAATGTAGTAAAAAATGGAATCGGAATGTCTGCTATAAATAAAGCTATTCAAGATACTATTACTAAAATAGGAAGTACAACCGTTTCTAAAGAGGGCTATGCTCATAAGAAAGGAGATAAGATTCTCCAGGGTTTAGAGCATTTGCAACAGTTAGTAAATGAAGGTGCTGATTTATCGGGACTTGGATTGGATGGGATTTACAAAACTGGACTTCTTAATAAAAGTCAAATGCAACAAGCTGCTGATGCAGTCAAGTATATAGCAAGTACATTAGATACTAATGCAATGACGCTACTTGAGCTTAAGTCAGGAAACAAAGATAATCCTAGAAGGGGAGCTTTAGACTTAATTACTACAATGGTTACTAGTCAATTAGATAATACAGTTGATTTTAAACTCAATTTTGAAGATAAACTCACAAAGGATGCAAATGGAACTGGGGATGATGGCAGTGGAGGTAGAGGAGAACTAAAACAACTTGATGCTATTGCTAGTGGAATTGCGACTCAACAAAAAGATTTTATATTAAACCCTCATTCTAATTATCAGCTAGTTGCTCCTCAATCTAATTGGTGGACAGCTCCACAAGATGTGGAAACCGGAAAAAGTATAGGTTCAGACACATTAGCTTCTTTATTACAAAAATCTGGCTTTGATTCTTTAATTTTACAGAACTCAATATATTTTGGTTCAGATAAAGTAGACCCTACTGCGGCGAGTAGTGTAATAGTAGACCCTGCAGAAGGTGTTGCTCAAGTATGGCTTCCATATACAGAAACTTCCAACGGAGGAATTGCTCCTAACTATGCTTTATTAGATACTATTAAAAGGGTAGAAGATAGTCTTTCGAGAAAAGGAAATGTTTCTGATTTAGAAAGACGTCAAGCATATAAAGCAGAGGGTATAGAACAATACTGGAATGTTATGAATGACCCAAGAACTGCAGGAGAACAAGGACTTCTTCGTCCGTTCTTAGCAATGACAGGAGTCGCTCCTGATACTACTGCAACTATTGGTGGTATAGTCACTGACCAAAATAAAGCTGTCGATAAACTTAGAGGAGATGAAGAAGCTAGTTGGAAAAAACATATGATGGAGGTTCTTAATAGTCCAGAGAAGAATGCCGGAAAGAAAGGACACAACAAAATAGATTCATGGTATGAATGGGAATGGTTAGGAAATACTTCAGATATGTTTAGAGGAACAATATTAATGCCTCTTGCGGGAGATAGAATCAGTGTTGCAACAAGAACTGGAAATATAAATCTTCCTAAACCTATGTTTGATGCAAGACGAGTTCAACAACGAGGTCAGATACAAAGTAATTTCAAACCTATGGGACCTACAAATTTTAATAAGTAACAATGAATAATGAACAACAAAACGATTGGTTAGCAACAATACTTTACAACCCAGACAAAGATTTTGCAAATTTTAAGGCAGCAGGTCTTGATGCTTCTAATACTACCTTGGGAAGTAGGGATTCTTATTTAGATATCCCTGCTGTTCAAGAACAGTTTAAAGATTCTGAAGGTAACTTTGATAAAAAAGCGTTTGACCAATTCTACGATAGTGCTAATCGAACTTATAATACATTTGTGCAAGACGATTTAGAGGACAAATTTCTTCACAAGTTAGTTACAAGCCCTTTAGATATTTTTTCTGATAGTGAATCAGCAACTCGTACTCCATTGTTTGTTGTACAAAAAGTATCTAATCCTACGTTAAAATCTCAAGGATTAAATGGATTGTTTGGAGAAGGGATTGGAACTTTATCCATGAGACAAGCTGCGCAAACGCAAAGAGTATTCGATACTAAATCTGGAAAAGAATTAGATTGGACTCCAGATGACGATGATAAAAGTGGATTCTTCGACTTTATGTTTATTGACCCATTAGTAGAAGCCAGATGGGAAGAGGATGGATTTCACGAAGATGCAGAAGGAAGAAAAATTAAACACTACAAAGGAGATTATAAACTTAATGCTAATGGAATGCCTTATTATGAAACCTTAGGAGATAGAGACGCTGCAGGTAAAAATTTTTTGCATTGGACAGATACTCTTACTTCTACCGGTTCTAAGTGGGAAAAATACAATTTTTTAGCTTCGGATGGAGTTGAAAAAAGTGCTCTTGGAACTACTTTAAAACTTGCGGCAACAGTTGCTCCTATGCTAGTTCCATACGTCGGACAAGCTTATGGAATTGCTACTGGTGCTATGTACTTTGGACAAGCTCTTTCTGTATTTGGAAAAACTTTAATAGACACAGTCTCCGACAGTGATGCGGAGGATAGACCCGGAGTATGGAAGTTACTTAATAAGACAGATGCGTTTGTGAGAAAATTTGATTCTTCTACAAGCGATGAGGGTAGTCAAGGAATGTTTAATTACGAACAATTTGCTACGTTAATTAGTGATGTAGTAGGGCAATTATATCAGCAACGTTCTATTGCTAAAATTCCCCAATGGATTGGATGGGATGGAGGAGCTGCGCGAAAAGCTAAAGCATTTGTAGATTCTCACGAATCTGATTATGTGAGGAAATATGGAAAAACATTGAGACAGGCAATTGCTGATGGCGATGTTGCTCCTGATTATAAAAATTTAGTGGATAATGATTTACTAAATATATTAACTGATTCTCAACTTGCCGTTAGTAAATTTGCTAAAAATAGCTCTCAATTCTACATGGCTATGACTCAAACAAAAGACATGTATGACACATTTAAAGAGAATGGTTTTAGTGATGCTACTACAGCAATTGGAATGGGAGCTGCTCTTTATGGATTTAACAAACTATTTAATACCTCTCTCGGAGAAGTTGCATTAAGTGGTCTTGGCTTAGACGAGTTAAAACAAGCTAATAAAAGAATTGTAAAAGGATTTATTAACGAATTAAAACCTCAGCTAGATTTAGTTGAAAAGGGCGCTGGAGCAGCGTCTAATGCAGGAAAACTGAAACGGATAAAGAGTTTAGGAACTAAATTCAAAGATTTCTATGAAAAACATGTAGTTTCAGACCCCGAGGGGTGGATTGCTAACTCCCTAAAAGAATCAGTAGAAGAGGTCTCTGAAGAAGCATTACAGGATGCTATATTTGAGGCTAGCAATAAGCTCGATTGGGCTTTTAATCAACTTGGATGGACTCCTAAAAAAGGACATTATAGCTTCATGGCTAGCAGTCCTCTAGAAAGATATTTCATGTCTGCTTTAGGTGGAGCTGTAGGTGGAGCTATTTTTCCTGCAATAACTAAGATGGAAAATCTTAGAGATGGAATTCAAGAAGTTCAGAAGAAAATACCAGAATCTTTAGCAATGGATATAGCAACTACCATTAGAAATAATGGAGTAAAAAAATCCATTGAATATATAAAAAAAGCAATGGATAAAGGAGAACTTGGTTCTACTACTTTATCTATGAATTTAATAACTAATAAAACCAATGACGGGCAAGTATATTACGATGTGGCTAAAACCAGGGAGGAAAGTCAAAACAATGTAATAGGTAATTATCTGATTAGTTATTTGAATTCTATAGATTCTATCATTAATGCTGAAGGCTATAATATGAAAGATTCAGAAATAATCGATAACGCGTTAATGAAAGACTCTAGACTTGCTAAACTTGCTCAAACTGGAGCCGGAGAGGATATTTTATGGGATTTCAGAGAACAATTAAAAGGATACATTGATGCTACTGTAGAGTTACGTTCTGTAGGAGAAAATGGAGATACTGGAACAGCTAAGAGAAAACAAGAAGAATTTAAACAAAAGCTCGATGATATTATATCTGGAAAAAAGAATGGAGAATATGTAGAAAAAATAGCCTTTAGATTAAGTAGAAGCTTAAGTAATCCATTTGTTGCTCCTGATATTTATTCATATGCAAAATATGCTAAAGGCATCAATTATTCCACTGCCACAGAAGAACAAAAAAGGGATATTGAAAAAGCTTACGAGGGATACATCAAGCTAGGAGAAGCGGACAAATTTAACTTGGGATTTGAAATGTGGAGAAATATGAAATCTGAAGTTTCTCCCGCTATATTGAGATATAGAGATTCTAAAGTCTCTACAATGAAAAAACAATTCTATAATGTAGTAGAACAATTAAATGCCTCGCAAGGAATTAGTAAATTATCCGAAGATGAAATTGTAACGTTCAAGGATGAAGTTAGAGCTGGAAGAACAGACGACCAAATTATTACAGATAATAATCTTAATCCTAGAGAGTATGCTCTTAGCCCTACCGAAAAAAGTGAAATTGTAGACGCATATTTAACCAGAGAAATATGGAAAACTGGAGATAATACTAATAAAATGGGTCATGCTTATAAACATCAATTGACTAAGATAGTTAATTCCATGAACCATAATATGGCAGTTGGGGTTGACCCTATTCTTAATCAGAGAAGAACTGGTGAACTTCAAGTATTGTTCGAATCCATAAAAAATCTGGTAGCGCAATCAGGGTTTATCGACAATGAAATTAAGACGATAATTGATTCTGTAAAAAGTGGATATAATAAATTTAATCCTGAGAATTTTATAAGACATATCTCGGAGAGAGCGAGTATGGAATCTTTAAAAGGATTTACTATTGAAGACGAGTATGGTAGAATCCAACAAGAGTCCACTTATTTAGGAACTAATGATGAAGTGTCTCCAGATGATGTCCAAGATATTGACTTCGATAGATTAAAAGCTGAAAATCCAAATTACACCGGATTGTACTACATATTCGAAAGTCCTGATGGAAATTATGCTTTAACTCAAGAACAGTTACAAGAAGCCTTCCGAGATATGTTCTATACTGAATTTAAAGGCGAGGCTTCCGATGTTTTAGTAGGAGGAATATTATCTGACGGAAATCTTTCAATGGATTCTTTGAACGCTAAAGAAAGTTTAAAAAAGAATAGTGACTATAAAAAATTCAATGAATTATTACTCGAATATCTCGGATTTGACAGCGATAGAATTGCATTAATTGGAGAAGTTGACAAATTGTCTCAATCGAGCATAGTTAATAATCCTATGTGGGAAATGCTTTCTACTTTATCTCAGAATATATCTGGAGAAGATGTATTTAAGTTGATTAGGGATGAAGAAGGTAATTATTCTGGATTAAATAATTTAAGCGATTATGTTATTAGTAATAGTCTTACAAGAGACCAACTACAAGTAGCTTCTGCAGCAATTACAGTCCTTAATGAATCCATATTACCTTACCTTGTACAAGGTACAGATTTTGTCGATATGTCTAATCAATATAAAAGAAATAATGGAATGATAGAAGATATTCCATTAACCTCTGAAGAAGTTGTATTAATTAGGAAAGAACTTGATAATTTGCAACAGAAAATTTCTTGGCTTGTTTCTATATCTGATATGAATAGTTTAAGCAAAACTGCAGACAGCAACAAAACTATGAGTAGAATTAATAGTATGTATGCACTGATTTTTAGTGGAAACGTTGACGAAAGTTCTCCTCTATCTAAGTTCAAAACTATTACATATACTGACGATAATAAAAACAAGCAAAGTTTTATTACGGAGGATTTTCTTACAGGAGATGAAATAGCCACTGCAAACGACATTATTAATAGTGGAAAAAGTGATGTTTCTGCAATTTCTATATCTAACGAAATATTACTAAAAGTTCACAAACAAATATTTGATAAATTTGCTAATTTATCTTCTGACCAGAAAGAAGAAATTATTTCTCAACTGGCAAGTGGACAAGTAGTAGACTTCAATAATGCTCAATCTACTAAAATAAAGAGTAATTCCACTTATTCTGATTTGAATGAATTGGATTTAGCTCAGTATTTAATAACTATGATGGCTGTTGAGCCAGAATACTTGCAAGGAACTTTAAAACAAGCTATTTTAAATAATAAATTGCACGCTCCATTCTTTAATCAAATGCTGAGTGTTCAAGAAATGTTTGCTTTATACAAAAATCCAGATGTGTTTAATGAGTTTTTAGAAAAAGTAAATGATTTTAAACCTTTTCAAGATAAATCTTGGGAAGAGAATAATACGATTACTAAAAACTTAATTACCTTACTTGGAGGGGCAGGAACTGGTAAGTCTACTGGAGTAGCATTAACCGCATACAATATGATAAAAGTAGACAATCCTGAAGCCAAGGTTATGATAGCAGGTTCTGCAGAAGATGTTGCAGAAAGACTTGCTACAACTTTAGGAGAAAGTAAAAGCTATGACAGACTCCAATTATTTAAGGCTTTATTAACTGAAAGCGGATGGAATAAAATGAGAGACGCTATTGCCGAACTCAGAAATCCTGAAACCAATCTTGCTGATTTAGATAGAGCTAAATATTTAAAGAATGGAAAGTATTCAATATTTAATCAGGACTTTTTAACAAAAGAAGATGTGAATGTTGCTACGATTCCAGATGTATTATTTATAGATGAATATACTCACTTTACCGGAATGGAAATTCAAGCTCTTGCAAGTTTGAATAGGTTCTTACCAGACGGAAAGAAGATGGTTATATTTGCAATTGGAGACAACAAACAAGAAGGGGCTATAAATAAGAAATCTCATGTTGATATTGATTTAGGCGGAGTATTTTTAAATACCCCAACTTTAATGGCAAGTATTAGGGCAAATAATATTCATAAGAAAGATAACTTAAGCAAAATAGGAGGATTGTTAAGTGTTCTACTTGATATGCTAGAAGCCTCTGCTCGTACAAATACTCCACTTCGTATAGATTCTCTTATGAGAGAACTGAAATCTAAAACAGTTTTAAAATACTATGAAAACGAAGAGGATGGAATTGTAACTATACACGGGGACAAGCTTTCTAATCTTTCAGAATTGACAGAAAGCTATCTCAGAAAACTAGCTAAAGGTCTAAAAGAAGGAGAAAGATTAGCTCTAATTACTGACAATACACTTTCTGAGTTTAGAACTACGGTGTTTAAAAAACTAGAGGATGCTTACCCAGGACAAGTTGTGGTTAAAGATTCTCATGATGTTCAAGGTTCTGAGTTTAAATATACGATTGTAGATGTTGAATGGGCAAACCTCAACAGTCCTAATGCTTTTCCTGGTAATTTACGATATTTCTATACTTTAATGAGCCGTTCTTCTGACGGAAACATAGTAATTAAAAAAGATAGAAATATAGTAAATAAAGCAGATAAAGCTAATACTACAAGTACTTCTGAACTTAAACAAGAGGACATCTCTAATTATAAAAACACTATGTTAGAGATACTCAAGGGTAAGGCTGAGGAGAAAACAGAATCTGAAGAAGAAATTACTGGAGATAATAACATTGCTCCTACAGTAGCCGAAATTCCGATTAATCCAGAATCTTCTAACAGAATAGAACCTATAATAGATAAAGCCGATGAACAAGAGGCTGTTAACCGAATTGAAGCTAAAGAGGCGGATGAGAGAGCTGCGGTTAAGATAGAGAACGAAGAAATAAATGCAATTAAAGGGGATAAGAAAGGAAATCCTGGATTGAAAGCAGTAACTTTTCAGATGAATTCCTTTTATAATCATTTAGCGTTAAATATTGAGGATAACGGAGTTGTTTCAACACTTCCTATTACCAACGACATTTCAGAGGATTTACAAGGATTTTCTGAATTTATCAACGGAAAGACGTTAGAGGATATAAGAAATATGACACTCTATGGAGCACATGATGTTGATTTGTTAAAATCGCTTGCTTATATACGTTCATTATTTATGAGAAAAAAAACTGAAATGAATCAGTTATTAAGCACTAAGTTAGCTCCTGCAAGTGACTATTATAGAATACTCAGACCTTTTATTGAAAGATATTTCGATGGAGATTCTAAATCTAAGTTATTAGCTTTTAAGACTGCAGTTTTAAAAGGAAACTTTCTATTTAAAATTACCAAATTTAAGCCCGGATATGATAATGCTTATAATGTAGAAAATTTCGAACCTTTAAAACAGGATACTTTATTTGGAAGGATAGTTTTTCAACTTCCCACCGATAAAGGAAATTTGGATATTACTTTAGGTTCTACTTCAGACTTTAATAAAATTATAGAAAATTCAGAGTATAAAAGCTTAGTTGATATACTTAAAGATAAAAAGACTTTATCTTCTAAGATAGATACTAAGGGTCAAGTTTACTATAGACTTTCTGATTTCGACGCAATTAAAACTAACATATCTTACGGACAAAATATATATGGGTCTGGGTATAAATGGAAACCGGAAGTTAGAAAGAAATTTAACAGAGGTAACACCTTAGATAAGACTAAGTATTCACATCCTGAATTACAATTTAGTCAAATTTATTATGATGCAGACCAAGATAGAGGTTTAGGAAAAAAATCTGTTACTAAAGGATATCCAGTCGTATTTGTATCTGACGATTTGTGGGGACAGAGTCCTGGGGAATTACTTGGAAAGCACTCTGAAAAGATTTCCACTATTCTATCTTATCAAAATACAGAAGAAAGGAGACCTCCAAGAGATGTAGTATTTGGAGTGAGTAAAGCTGCTTTAAATATGAGAGGTCTTACTATAAGAGAGTTTTTTAGTGAGTGGAGTAATATGGAAGAAGGTCGACAAGGTGGAAAAATTTACGGAGTTGGGGAATTTGGACGACTTGCTAGACCTGTAGAGGCTGCTAGATTTCTTTACAGTCTTGCTGCATTACAAGCTGCTACAGTTGAAGAAGTAGAAAAATATAATGCGAGAATAAAGACTTTCAATGATTCTTTAGTTCTTCCTGAAGAAGCCGATTGGGTTAAATCTCCTATTGCTGTAGGAACTGATGGAAAAGTAGATGAGATAGAGTTAAATAAAATTAAGGACTCTATTAAAGACATCTTTGATGATTTAGAAACTCAATTTCCACAATTGAAGGTTGGTAAATTATTTAACTCTACAACTAAAATTGTTGGAAGATACAAGAATGTAAAGAAAACTGATGAAAGTAATACTGAGAGTAATCCATATACTATAAAAAGTATATCAGAGTATCGCACTCAACCCGTCTCCCCAGAAGCTGTTATTGAATTATTTGAAGATATAGGTTTAATAACCAAACATAAAGCTGTTGATTCTGGTATAGTTAAAATTTTAAATGGATTGGCAGGAGAACATAGAAACATGACTAAGCTACTTGAAAAATTAACTGACCCAAACAACGACATCTATAGTTCCCCTGAAATTCCGGACGTTTATAGAACAGGCTCTGAGAATTTTAATCAAACAGCCAAAACCTCTGCTGTAAATACTTTTATAGAATTACAGACTATGCTAAGTGAATATGCAATTAATACTACTGGAGCTTTAATTCCTATTATCAGAAAAGGATTAATGGCAGGATTTACTTCATCTAGTTCAGTAATTAGAAGGTTACTATTTAATCATTTAGGTGTAAGAGATAGTGGTAAATGGTCAGTATTCCAAAATGCTATTGATTACGCAGGTCTTTACAAATTTGGTGTATGGACTAATGGTTTGGATTCTTCGAGTGTAAAAGAACCTCAAAATGGATACTTTATATCTCCGTTACGCGATGTAGATTTGTATTTTGATGGTCCAATACAGGCTCCTAATTATTATGTTAACTATGATGCAGTAGATACGAGTGCAGAGTTTGAAGTAAATAAATCTCCAGAGATTGTTGCGGAAGGAACTCCAGAAGTTGTCGTCAAAAACTCAACTTCTCAGGAATTAGAAGATAACAATGCATTAGACAACGCTAATAAAAATTTACAAGAATCTATTAGGAGTTCTATAGAAAATAATGTATCTTTGCAGAAAGATGAAATTTTAGGAGTGGTTAATGCTGCTATTGATTCAAATATAGTTCCTACTGGAAATACTCTAGAGGAAAAGATAGCATCTTATAAAACTCAATTGGCATCTAAAATACGAGAAAACTTAAGAGTAATGCCTAGACGACTTTTCGTAAATTTAAACGGCATTGTTTCTGTATCCCCTACATATTCTCTGTCCGGAGATTCTGAAGTGGTTACAGATGTGGATAGCGAAGTTACATTATCTAATTTTATCACTAAGAATGAACTACTTGCTGGAACAGATATAAGCTCAGTTATGTTAAACCCAGAGGATATTAAGTATAATGAATCTGATGAAACATTCTCCATTAAGGTAAATGGTTATACTTATACATATTCGTATGACGGAAACCTAGGAATTGAAGAGATATCTGTTACTCAAGATGAAATTATTCAAAATACAGAACAAGAATTAGAAAAATATAAAAGTATATTCACTAAAGGTATTCAAGATGCCATAAATGAAGGAACAAAAACTGTAGATATTACTAAACTTAGTAAAAAGGAACTTATTACCTATAACAAATCCGCTAAGATTGCAAATACTCTAAATTCATTTAATCCTAAACAATTGGATGAGATTATTAACAGGGGATTTGCAAGCAAGGAAGCAGGATTTTTAGATATTGTAGAACAAGTAACAGGATTGGAAATTACACCGGAACTAAAAGCTATATCTAACATGTTCACCTCTTTAAGAACAGAATATGTTAATGATAGAGACGGAAAATCTAATTGTTAATGGCAAATTGTAAAACATTACCATCTCTAGAAGAGATAGGGGCTGCATACGATGCAGCATTTGAAACTCTTCCAGACGATTTATTAGGAACAGTTGAAGGTAGGAGAGAATTTATCTCTTCTGCCTTAAACTATTTAAAAGATGATTGTGCTGTCGTTCCATCTAATCAAAGTTTGCAAATGATTATTAAAGAACTCATTACTTACGATTCTGAGAGTTATGAGGGAGCAATGGAATTTGCAGATAATGTAAGCGATGTAGAAACTTTCGTTACAGAAAATTGGAATGAAGTGTCAATAAATGAAGATTCAAAAAATATAGCTCCAGAAGCTAACGACTTTCCACAAGCTCCAATTCCATCGTTAAGAGATGGATTGAGTACAGTATTTGATAATATAAATGACCAGGAAAGATTTATTAGACTTTATCAAAATGATATTGTTCGGTTCTCATTCGTTAATTATAACGGAAAAAATGGACCTGAGTTAGTGTCTACCACAAGAGAATTAAATACTTCAATTAGAAATTATAAAAATGAATTGTTCCAATCCTTAGCTAAGGATTTAGGACAACCGACTACTTCAATGTATATCGGAGAAACATTTCAGGTAGACGAATATAACAAATTAATTGATAATGCTAGAATATTCTTCTATCCTTACACAATTGAAGGTATATTTAAATCTGATGATATAAATATCATCAATGCGTATAATAAATTTGTTATGCTTACTAACTTCGATAACTTCCTTTATAAACATAGCAAAGATTTAATTCAGGTTGCTAGAGGATTTATGGGAGGGCATGTTGAACCTAGAGCTGGATATAAATATACTTACAACTTAGGAAAGCATATTAAACAAGATTATAACAATGAACTTCAAGACATGAATGAACATGTTAATGGCGCTGTTCAATTATTTATTAATTCTTTACCTATATTGGACTCTAACGGGACTCCTACTGGACAATTTGTAGAGTTCAAAACTTTTCAATCTTTAATTAGAATTTTTAGAAATATTTCTGAATCTAATGATGGAATCACTAGAGAAATTAGAAATAATCCAAGAGAAGCTATAAAAGAGATTGTAAAAATAGCTTATAACAATAGGCGTACTTATTTTACTGGAAATGATGCTACATTATATCCTGCATTTAATAGTATATATCATTATATTTTTAATAAAAATAATCCATCCAGTTTAGCTGCGTTAGAAAGTAGTATTACATCTCCAGACCAGATGAATATTTATTCTATGATTTTAAATCATATTAATAAAACCTCTCCAGTAAGTTATTTGCAATATAAATATAACACAGATACGGGAGCATACGTAGTAAGTTACCTTGATAGTGAAGCCATTTCTCAAAAACAGTCTGACTTGGAAAAACACTTGATGATTCAAAGTAAGTTTGACAATTATATTAGTATGTTTGCAGACCATGGGATTTCTGTAAACGAAGACCAATACAACCAAGTTGTAAGTGTTGACTTTAATGTTGGAGGGGCTAATTATAACTTTAATCTTACATCTCAAAATCTTACAAGAAATGGAAGCTTAGTACAAGATTTTAAATCTGATATACTTGGAAACAAGCAAGGCTGGAGCGATTTCTTATGGGATGTTTTAGAAAGGCCAATTGATTCTACTTTTTTAGAAACTGCAGTTGAAATTAACAACAATGAAGATTTAAAAGGATTTGTCAATGTGGCTGTGGCTACTATTATTAGTGCAGAAATACAAAACAGAGCAAAGACAACAGGTAACACCGTTAAGGAATTACTAGAAGGAGAATTTTCTGCAGTGTTACCTGAAGGAAGTAAATCTAAGGTTTATTACGAACCTAATCTAGAATCTCCTAGAATTGGAGGTATTTTAAGCTCTCTGTCAGGTTTAAAGGCTCTCAGTAGAACAATAGCTGCTAATAATAGAGACACTACTAAAAGCTATGTAAAAAATGCAGAGGGAAACAATCTCCCTAAGTATCGTTTAACGAGTGCAGGTAATGATGATGCCTATATATTAAATGATGTAAGAGAGCAAGCAGCGTTGGAACCAGAACATCCTATGAATTCCAACTTATTTATCACTGTTGATGGATTACTAAAAGGAACTGCATTAAAAACAGATTTTACTAACTCAGAAGGTCAAACAAAAAATATTTTTAAAATGCAGGCCAACGAGTTGTTATACTCTCAATTTGTTTTTGATTATTTACAACCAAGAAATAAAAATATTGCTGACAGACAGTCTAACGAACTTGCCGGAATGGTTGCAATTCAACCTACAACATATTCAGACAAATCTAATATTTGGGTTAAATTGATAGACATGGATGCCAAATTTACTTATAGGGATATCTACGGTAATGAGGTATTTACTAATAAGAGTCTTGGAGAAATGTCGGCAGACGAACTTAATCAACTAAGATTCTCTACACTACATGGAATGTATGAGGGCTTATCAAGACAGCTGATTAGCGACTACAAGCTTCTATTTTTAGCCACCCAATTAATTATTCCTGACGAACATAGTGTGGGAATTACTGTTGCTGAGTACGAAGCTTTACCTTCGGAAATGAAACCCTTGTTTGAAGAAACTAAAGAATTTATCGGAGACGATACTCTAACAGTTTATGATTATAAGGAAAAGTTAACTTTAGAAGATTTTATTCCTTTACTTTCTAAACTCGATGAAAGAAGAATACATCAGGCAATTTTAAATATCCAAAAATCTGGATATGATATTGAGATTCTTCCGGAAGTTCATTATAGCAAAACTAAAAAAGGAATACAATTTAACACTACTTTATTAGAAAATATAAAGAATTATTCTCTAAGAGACCCTTCTAATAAGTCTACTGTAAATAATATTCCCGATTCTTATTGGAACAAAAAGAAAGCAGAGGATAAATTATATGCATTAACATTAAAAATGAGTGATGTTAAATTTGATTTATATGATGAGAACGGTTCTGAAATTAAGACATTAACAAATAATATAGATATGTCAGCTCTTCAATCGGATTTCATCAACAAATTAACGCCTCAATCGAAGCAAGTTTTATTTGATAAACTGAAACTTACTTCTGATGACCAAGTGACTTATCAAAATATCTGGGTAGACAGCAGAGCTCAGAGATTAAACAATTACTATGTTCTTAAGAAAAATGGGAAAAAGTACGATATTGTGGATAATGTAGACTTAATGGATAAGGCTGCAGATTCAAATTATGAAGTATACTTAAATCCTGAACTTAACTCGTTCAAATCTTTAGACAATTTAGTAAGTGATAATTATAATACAGCTACCATTGGACTACCATTTTTACATCCAGCTAAAGGGGCCACTACAAGCAATGAAGCTCCCACTTTAAATAAACTGGTAGAAGAAGCCGCACGTACTACAGCGATGTATAAACGTGGTGTAGTAGTTGGAGCAACAATCCACCCTTTCATTAAGGGAAAAATCACTGGAATTCCTGAAAGATATAAGTTAGCTGTTATAGAAGACTTATCTACTCCAGTATTTAATATACAAGGAGATAGTGATGGCGCTAAACAATTTGACGGTGGCATCTTTCTACATCCTATGATTGCAAGATATGAACAGAATTCTCTTGAAGAAATCGAAATGAGTCCAATTCATAGAAAACCTCTAGGATACTTTTCTATGTCTAGATACTTGTCTTCAGGACTATTAAAATGTGCTACCTTCGCTGTTACTAATGAGTACATGAGAAATGCACAGACAGGTGCTATTATTGGTAATTCTCTTATGAAACAAATGGCAGATAATCCTTGGGATATTCCAAATCTTGATATTACAGTTGACAGAAATGGAAGAAAAATTTCTTATAATGGAATGATTTATAGAGATATAAATACTCTTAAATATTGGAAAATAAGAAATATTACTAAGAATTATAAGTTAGGATTCGATGAAAATGGTAAGCTAAACAATCAGTATACTATTGAAAGGGTTCAGTTAAATAGTCGTGGAAATCCAATTTTTATTGATGGCAAGGAAGTTACAGAAAAAATTACTAAAGACATTAGTTCTAATTACGATTTATGGATGGCTTTAGGCGGAGAATTTTCTGCACAAATAGAAAATGGGCAAATTAAATATTCGGAAGCATCTCTTGATAAAATTACAGAGGTGGGAAATTTGGTAGCGTTTGATAGAAACACTTATAATCAAAACCCATTAATAGCGGAAGCCAAACTACACGGTTATAGAATTCAAATTTCTCCAGCTACAACTCAAGAAACAGATGTTTCTCAAAATACTTATTATCAGCCAATGAAGTTTTCTGATATTGCTTATTTAGCAACAGCAGGAGCAGTGAAAAACGGAATGGCTAATTTAAATCCAGGAAGTTTATTTAAAAATGGATATAACCCTAATATTCCAACTTTATTAGATTCTGATAGAATAGTCTATGGACATCCAACCATTGGTAAATCTTATTTAAAGGCTAGGCATGATTCCTTTATATCTTTTGACGATGATTATGGAGATGCAATAAAAAGATTTATCGATGAAAGATTACAAGAAGGTCAAACCCGCAGAGACTATAAAAAAGAGGCTCCTGAAGAATATAAACAGTATTTGTTAGGACTTTATGAAACTGCAAAAGCTAGAGCCAATTCGGAAAATAAAAGATTTTTCTTTTCTGACCAGGTGCTTCTTAAAGCCTTAGATGAAGTTGGAAAACTTGAGCAAATTGATAGAGTTCTTAATATTAAAGAAGAAGAATTTGTTGAAAGAAGTAGAAATCGAGGGGAAACAGACGACGAGAATACTAAAGATTGGAAAAGGGGAATTGATACTTATATAAGCAAGCTTTCTGATAGAACTGTTGATGTAGGAAGATATTATCTAGGAGATATTTTAGATAATACCATTAAGGGAAAACAACGTTCTTTGCTTACTTATATTACTATTAAACCTGATTATATCGGAATACAGCTAAATGCAGAACATGCAGTTGACGAATCAGAAGTATCTGAAATGACTCAAGTAATTTCGGCACTCGAACAAATGAGTGCTAGTCATGAACTTGCTAATCAAGTATATGAGGATATAGGCAGAGTAATTGCCAAGGGTTTACAACAATATGATTTTGATTTAAACAGTGAAGAAGATAAGACCAGAGTTTACAAAATTCTCGGAAGAAACCTTTTAAAGACATTTGGAGGAGATACCGATAGATTAGGTCTTGCTTCTGCATACTTGGATTTAGTAAAAGAAGATATTCTTAGCGATAAAAGTTTGAGTCAGATGCAATATAAGATTCCGTTTGATGATAATAATATCTTTGGAATTTTTACTAATGGATTTACTAATGGTATAAATAGAGACATCATTAAACGTAAATATAGTGGATTACAAGCTATTCTTAATCCTTCTCACGATGTTGTAACTGTTTATGATAATCCTGCAGGAGGAGTTTGGAAATACACTGATATTTTAGATAAAGTAACTACTCCGGAAGAAAGAGATGCTCTATTTAGAGCGATGGACAAAAGTGTGGATATTGGTGAAGTAAGAGCCGGAGACTGGATTCAAATAGGAAGGGAATCCCCTGTTCAGGTTATGAATTATAGAAACGATAAACCTGGACAAATAGGACTATTGGACTTAAAAGATTTAAGACTATCTAATATAACTACAGTTAAATTGTTAGGTTCTAAAGGAAGAAATCTTCGCTCCGCTAATCATATTATCACGTTAGTGGATGGTTTTGCTTCAAGGGGTATTACTACTTTCGATGCTTATGATTTAGACACTTCCAGATTATCATGGGTTTTAAGTGATAAAAATTGGAAAACTTTAATAGAATCAGACCCAAATTTAAATACTGCTTGGAATGAAGTTGTAGAAAGAGTTAACCAAAAATTCGGACATACATTAAAATTAACAGAGAATAAAGATACAATTAATAATTATCTTCGTGACCTTATCAACGAAGACCTAATGGACTTATCTAACGGCAAATTTAGAATTCCTGTAGCATACAGAACTACTGATGCTATCTTTGCTGAAGTAGCCAATGATAGATTTGACGCTAATGAGTTAGCTATTGGTAAAAATACTGCATCTAAGTTTGGGTTGAGAATAGGTGATTCTCTCGATGAAATCGCAGCTCAAGGTCCAGAATTTTTCGAAAGAAGACAAAGAGAAAACATAGAGACTGATATGAGCTCAAGAAACTACGATATGTACTTTGTAAAGAATAACAAAGAGCATCTTCATGTAATGTTGAATAATAACCCAGAATCTAGAGCTAGAATCGAATCATTGATTAAATCAGGAATTCTTGTTGAAGACCAATCAATTGACAAAGGTGCAGTAAATGGAAATGATTATGTATTAGTCGACGGAGAAATAGGATATAAAATTAGTAATGAAGACAAATTTTATACATATATTACTTCGGCTGGAAAAAGCAGAAAAGTTCTTGTGACTTCTAATCTTGACACTCTAAAAGCCATCGATAAATCCAAGCTATATAGTAATGTAATATATAATTATACTGGAAGTAATATTGCAACTCTATTTCCATTACAAGTATCATCTATCTTTACTGCATTAGAAGATAGAAGTGCGCTAGAAACTTGGGAAGAGCAATTAAAATCAGCAAGTTCTGAATTAGAAAAGGATGCTTTAGCTCAACAAATAAATGCCAATTCTCAAATGGCTCTTAATAATAGAATAAAGAAATCTGCTCAGGATATGTTTACTTCATGGGAAGAAGCTATTAAATTTATTGTAGCACGTATTCCTTCTCAGTCTATGCAGTCTTTTATGAATATGAAGGTTGCTATGTTTACTGAGAGTGAAACAAATATATGTTATGTTCCGGTGGAACAAATTTGGTATCAAGGTTCCGACTTTAAATTAAAATTTCACCTTTAAGCTACCATAAAGCTTATAAAAACGTTGGAGTCGTTAAATCTCGCGAACTGACGGGGAACTCCTTAGAGCTTAATCTACTAAATTAGAGCAGTAATGTATCTAATGGCGATAATTAACTACTATCGGTATAGTAAAAAAGATTAAGATTGGACAATCCGCATCTAAGCATCCTAGATAAATATTTTGATAATAGACTTGTTAGTTGACAAATAATTTATTATCTTTGTATTTCAAAAGGATGAAAGTTCATCGACTATCCCGAAAGGGAGTAGGGACTTTCATTTAGTAATAAACCATTTATTAAATGAAATATGTCTAGAAAAATTGTAAAAAAACTTAGTAAAGAACAGAAGAGTATTTTAATTGCCCTTCTAATTGGAGATGGTACTATTTCTAGTAACTATGTATTTAAATTAAGTCATTCTGCTCACCAAAGAGAATTTTTGGAATGGAAGGTAGACTTATTAAATAAACTAGGAATAAAGAATAATGGAATAAAGGAATATACTTCTAAAACCGGGTATAACGAGGGTAAACAAGTATTATACTCTCAAATGTCAATTAATCCTACAATCAAAGCTTTAAGAAGAACTGTATATGTTCCAAAGAAAACTTTGAGTAGGAAATTACTTAATTGGCTAACACCTCTTGGTATAGCTATATGGTATATGGATGATGGACACATAAATGTTAATACATCTTCTCAACGTTCATCAATTCAGCACACTATTAAGATAGCTACCTGTGTTGATGAAATTACTGCCAATATGATTATACAGTA
>ERZ1694708.8-NODE-8-length-129930-cov-9.753132_pt1 | contig 129930 bp, 112 predicted proteins | sample MGYA00581714_ERZ1694708 | MGnify/ENA primary metagenome ERZ1694708 (study PRJEB42213, sample SAMN07424259) | human gut metagenome | biome: ENVO:00009003; feature: ENVO:2100002; material: ENVO:00002003 | host: Homo sapiens | place: USA | collected 2014 ...
AGGCATTCCACCTGCTAGACTACTCGCCCTTGTCTGGGCGCACAATTCCGATTTGGTTCAATTCACTTTTATCATATAAAAAAGCCTCCCTTTCAAATATTATTATATCCAAAAGGGAGAGCTTTTTCCATTTATATTTTACTATTTTTCCACCTGCGCTGCCGTCTTGCCGGTGTACTGCACAGCAATGCGGTTCTCGGGATGGGCGTCTGTCAGGTACAGCACGCACAGGAAGATCCATTCTAAAGGTTTCATGATAAAATACACCAGATCCGCCGTGTATTTACTGTGGATCAGTCTCGCCACAGGGAACCCGTAAGTGTCATAAAAATGACGCAGTGCCCGGTGGAAGCCGGGAGTCCGTTCTTCCAACACCTGTTCAAAAGCATTGGCGATGCACAACTGACGGTTCACAATGACTTCATGCCCATGCCGCCTCCCCAGGCGGATAGGCTTTACGACCTTTTCATGACCGCCGGCAGCTACCGTGCAGAGATAATGTTCATCATACATGACATTCTGCGGTGCCTGCCTGAGAGACAGATTCCAGTCGCTGGTCTCCGTGAATGCTTTAATCACAGAATCCGGTGCCTGCCCAAACAGCATGAGGATTGCGATCAGGATCCCCAACAGTGGGAACATCAATACCAGTCCCAGCACCGGCCACCATGCAGCCTTCCGCAATATGCTGTCACACCAACGCAGCATGGGATTCTGATAAATCTTCCCCGTCCCAAAGTGTTCCGCCTCCGCATTCTGCATCAGTGCATTCCACTCCCGTATTTTCTTCAGAAGCAGTCGCACCACTAGCAGCACACAGCACAGTGGAAATAATAACAAATATCCATCAAGCAAAATCGTCGGCTTGAATATCTGTACTGTGAACAGGATCAGTTCTAACAATCCCAGGTACATTGCGGAAATCGACAGTACTGTCACAAGGGGCGGCAGCTTCCGAAGCGGAATACTCTGCAGGATCTCATACCCTATAAATGCCAGCAGAATGAGTACTATAAAAGTAACCATAGAACCACTGTAAATCGGTGTATGTTTATTGGAATTGCTTAACTGCGTCTGCCAGTCAGCGGATGTCACATCCATAATCAACCCCAAATAACAAAGTTCATAGAATCCGCCCAGCCAAAATACGTGCTGGTCAAACAGCCAGTCTCCCTTCACCGGGTGCCCTCGTTCCTCACAGATCAGGCAGATTACTTCACTGATCGTCAGCACCACAGGAAATACCAGTACCGCTCCCATTAAAATTGCCCAAGTAAACATTTCTGTAAAAGCCTTAATGATCTCCCATACATAATCTCTTTGCTCATAATGAATAACAGAGGCTATGATCATAAAAAGCGCATAGCCCAGTCCGATAAATATAGAAATCAGCCATGCAAGCAACACCGGATGCTTTTTATAAAACTTTATTTTTTCCGTATTCATTTCTTTATTTTCCATCGATTCTCGCCTCTATCTGTTTCCGCATCATATATCTGGAAATATTAAATGTCCGCAGAGATGTCTGCTCCAGACGCTTCTTATTATGGTTCAGGTAATAATATCCGAATCCCTTCGGCTGATAACTCCCCCACCACTGAGCCTGCGTATCCTCGCTCATAATATCCGTAGGGTTCTCCAGTTCATAGGCGCCGAAATCATACCCAAGGCTCTCCATATAAGGAATAATGACCGGTGCCGCATCCGCACTGAGATCACTCAGATAAGAGTAGTCATTATATTCCGATCCCCGGAAAAACGGTCCGGCGAAAAAATCGTCTCCGTAATCCTGTGCCACGGATTCTTCCCAGCCTGTACCGTCCGCGCCGGGTGCATTGGCAATATTCACTCTGGCTATAATATAGTCGGGATGACTGAAGGACAATGCCAGATACAGCACGGTCACCATCACGACACCATAGCGGAATAGAGGGAAGCTTTCCCGGTAAATGTTGATCAGTACTCCGATAAACATGACGAATAGTACCGCCAGCATCCACAGGACAAATATCCGCAGGAAAGTCAGATAATAATACCGGATGTAAATGATCATACGCATTACGCTGGATGCGATCATGATAAAAGTACATAATGACATAATCGTCATAATTACTTTCAGTACCTTACTTTCCCTAAAAAAGCTGAGGCACACCAGTACCAGGATCAGATTCAGAATGCTGACAGCCAGCAGCTGGAAGAAGCCCTCTCTTGCGTACTGTGCATAGGTATAGCCCTCCGGCAGCTGCATTTTCCCCAAGAACAATCCGAAGATCTGAATACCGGAAAACAGCAGATACAATAGTGACAGCAGTGACATAATCGTAATTGCCAGTACCGGCTCACCCTTTCTGCGATCCTTCACTTCTTCCGGGATGCTTCTCTTACACAGATAAGAAGTCAGTGCATAGGAAGTAAAGAACAGAAATGTTACCCTGATGACTGCGTTGAATATATTGCCCGGGCGGATCCAGTTCATGAAATCCGTTGTCATCTTACGGAATACCGCATCGGCAGAGCTTAACAGTCCGGCAGCGATCAGCACAATCGGCAATGCGATCACTACTCCCAGCAGCCCATACCATACCTTCTTATTTACTTTTCCCTTTTCACGAAAATAGGCTTTGCCATCGGAGAAGGGCTTGCCCAGTTCGCCGAAGCTCATAACCACCAATTGGCAGATACTCCCCACATATTTCCCAAGCTTCCACCTTGTGGTATCAAAATATTGATTCAGCAGCAGACACATTACCAGCAAAAAGACCGCCAGCTTATTCAGGCTGATGATTGCCCATCCGTCCGTGCAGAAGGTGGATATCCCCAGCAGCAGAATGCTGATCATGTAAAAGGTGCTTCCTTTTTTCAAGGTAATCTCCAGTTTTGACAGCGAGAAGACAAAATACAGTAAAGTGCCTGCGAGAAAAAAAGGGAAGGTGATTCCCGATCCGTTATGAAACATGCAAAACGCATAGAACACGGCATAGAGAAACGTCACCGGTCCAAAGAAATTAAAATGTTCCTTCATGCGCTTTGTCTCCGCAGTCTCTGTCTTTTCTACCACCCGGACTACATTCTGCCCGGATATCTGTCCCTGATTTGCTGAAGTTGTTTCCTGTACTACTGTATTTTCCTGCATTGTGATCTCCCCCTTTCAGGATTTAATTGTTTTTCTCTTCTTTTGAATCTTCCACATATTCCAGAATGTCTCCGGGCTGACAATGCAGCACCTCGCAGATGGATTCCAGCGTAGAGAAACGTATGGCTTTTGCTTTATTATTTTTCAGGATGGACAGATTGGCCTGGGTCAGATCCACCTGATTCGCCAGTTCCGTCAGGCTGATCTTCCGCTTTGCCATCATTACATCCAGATTTACAATGATTCCCATAATAGATGCCTTTCTAATTTTGAATCTCCGTTCAGCCGGCGTCATTTACATAGTCGCGTATCACACGCTCTATCACTTCGTGACTGAATTTTTAGATTGTTAAGTCGTTTTCTTCCTTGTAGCGCACCGCTTCTTCAAATACCATGGCCAGCACTTTGCTGAACATGCCTGCAATGATAAATACCAAAATGATCACCAGCATGGCAATGGTCAGGTACACCACACATCTTACAGCGCTCATGGCCGCGATGAAAAAGCTTAAGTCTCCCATTCTCCTAAGGCTCGCCACATTTTCCGGTACAAAGCAGTTCTCCGCAAGCACCGTGCCAAACATCTTGCGCAGTTCATTGATCAACAATAACGCCAGCACGCCCAGAATGGCGAATATGATCACTGCCGGAAGGTAATTCTCCTCCACTGCCTCCAGATACTTTCCTATGTATTTGAGACTGAGCGGCAGACTTATCGTCACCAGAATTCCCGCATAGAACATGAAATCCAGCAGGTACTTTGTACCCTTCGCCAAAGATAACTTTTTCTCCCGCAGCTCCTTTTCCGACAACTCTCTCTTCTCCATAATGAATACCTCTTTCCTTCTTGGTAGCCTTAACATATCACTCTATGATACGAATGTCAATATAATTTTATTGATATTCGATAAATTTATATTGAATCTCATATATCACAGAGCAGATATAGGGTAAATAGGGAATTATTAACATAAATGAAAATAATTGATATAGACATTCTCAGTGCTTTTTTTTACAATGAAAGCAGTAAAAAAGAAAAGGAGGATTTTTATGGAATCCGTTTTACTATCCGCACGCTGTACTGCCAACACCGCAACTGTGTTCTGGAATAAGCCGGAAAATGCCAATGCCGACACAGTATATGAAGTTTCTCTCGATGGTGGACATTCTGTTCACACAAATCGGACACATTATACATTCACAGAATTGATACCCAATACTGAATATTGTGTTACTGTCTACAATATCGGCAGTATCCGCATCTGTACCTCACCTGCACGGCACCGCATCTATGTAACGGAAGAACCCTACAATGCCGTGGGTGATGGAAAAACGCTGAATACTGCCGCACTCCAACAGGCTTTTACAGACTGCGGGCCAAATGACGAAGTATACTTTCCCGCCGGAATCTATCTGACCGGAGCTCTTGATCTACATAGTTGTATGGCCGTGTATCTGGAGAAAGATGCTGTTTTACAGGGAAGTTCTGACCCCACAGATTATCTGCCTCGTATCTGGAGCCGTTTTGAAGGCACGGAGCAGGAATGTTACCGCAGTCTTTTAAACGCCGGACAGCTTGATCATACCGCAGGTGCAAATTGCGAAAACATCCTGCTTTATGGGAAAGGAACCATTAGTGGCGGTGGGCATGTTCTGGCTGAGCGCATGATCGATATCGAACGGGAGAATCTCAGGGAATATCTTGCCCAAAATGCTGCACTGGTTGCCACCTGTGAGAATGACCGTACCATTCCGGGACGTGTCCGCGGACGACTTATTAATTTAAGCAACTGCTCCCGTATTCGTATTACAGGGCTGACTTTACAAAACGGCGCAGCATGGAATGTCCATATGATCTACTGTGATGACATTGTGACTGACCACTGCACGCTACGCTCTGGCGGTATTTGGAACGGCGATGGCTGGGACCCGGATTCTTCCACAAACTGCACGTTATTTGCAACGGAATTTGAAACCGAAGATGACTCCGTTGCCATCAAATCCGGTAAGAATCCCGAAGGTAATGCCATTAATCGTCCTACAAAACATATCCGCGTATTTGACTGTCACAGCAACGGCGGTCATGGTATCTGTATTGGCAGTGAAATGTCCGGCGGTGTCGCGGATGTGCAAATTTGGGATTGCGATATAGCTGCCTCTTCCAATGGCATTGAAATCAAAGGAACCCCTAAGCGTGGTGGATATGTGCGCAATGTCGCTGTACGCGACTGTACCTTCCCCCGCCTGCTCATTCATTCTGTTCCATACAATGATGATGGCATTCCTGCTCCAGAGCCGCCTTATTTTGAAGATTTCCACTTTGAACGGCTGCATCTGACCGGACAAAAACAGGAGCACGGCACAGTGGAATCCATTGCCCCCATTGAAATTGATGGTTTTACTGCACCTGGGCATAAAATCAAAAATGTACTATTGTCAGACTGTGTACTGCCGCCAAATGCGAAGCTTCTGCTTTCGAGATATGATGCTCTGACAATTTCCAATTTGCACACGGAAGAGGCTCAAGCTACATCCCGATACTCCGCAACATTATGATTATATTACAATGGAGAATATAACCGGCAGCATCGAAAGCTTTCTCAACATAAAACCCTGGACACAGTTTTGGCATAGACTCTGAACCAAGCCAGTATAAGCTGATGAATTTTTACATTCTACAATTTAAATATTTACCATTTTTACAAAGCGGGTGATTGTCAATGAATATGAGTAAAATCGATATGACACAAGGTTCTATTTTAGGCCGCGCAGCACAGTTTGCATTGCCGATCTGCATCGGAAATATCTTACAACAGTTATACGGAACCGTTGATACTTTGGTCATCGGTAATTTCTGTGATGCATCCGCTTTGGCCGCTGTAGCCACAAGTTCCCAGCCACTGGAGATTCTTTTGTGTATCTTTCTTGGCATTGGTTCCGGAATATCCATCCTGATTTCACAAGCGGCAGGTGCCTCCGATGCCGATCGACTGCGTAAGCTTGCACAAACCGCAGTGTTTTTTCTGTACGCTGCCAGTCTGCCGCTTACGTTGTTAGGCGTAGCTGCCGGACCGTTCCTTCTCAGGCTGATGCAGGTGCCTGCCGATGCCATGCCCTATGCCATTGTGTATTTGCGTATCACAACGTTAGGCATTCTCGGCAATATGGGATATAACTTTAACGCAGGCATTTTACGGGGTCTGGGAAACAGTACTTCCTCGCTGTTATTTCTTGGCATTTCCTGCGTTACCAATATTGTTCTGGACCTTGTACTGACTGCTGGTTTGGGAATGGGCGTCACCGGTGTTGCCATCGCAACTGCTGCCTCACTGTTTCTGTCCTGGATGTTCAGCATTTTCTACATCCGTCATACTTATCCTGCCATGAATTTTCCTGTTTTTGCGCATGGTTTTGACCTTCCTATTCTTCATGAAATGTTAAAGATCGGCTTGCCGCTCGGACTGAATACCGCACTTTATTCTGGCGGTCATGTGCTGCTTCAGGCTCTTTATAACACACTGGGCTCCACCTTCGTAGCCGGATGCTCCGTTGCCGGTAAAGTCAGCGGCATTGCTAATATTGCCATTACTTCATATTCTTCTGCGGCTACTGTGTTTGCCGGGCAGAACCTTGGTGCCCGGAACTACCGTCGTTTATGCCGTGGGGCATGGCAGATACCGCTCTGTTCCGGCATCGTCACCCTTGCAGGAGGATTACTTGTGACTGCTTTTTGCCATCCTCTGCTGATGTTGTTCAGCCGTGATCCTGCCGTATTGGCTTTTGCACAGCGATATACTTATCTTGTTCTGCCATTCACCTGGGCCTACGCCGTGTTCAATGGCATTATGTGCTTTATCAATGGTATCGGAGAGATTCGCTATCCCACCATCGTAAATATTCTGCTATTATGGGTTGTCCGAATCCCTGCCGCTTATCTCATCATGTATGCCGGCTATGGCGAATATGCCATGGTCAGTGTTTCCGCCAGCTTTATTACCGGCATGATTGCCATGCTCTTCTACTTTAAATCCAGGCGCTGGGGCGCTATTTGCGCCCTTGCAAAAAAACAGGAATACCCACCATTAATTACTGACTTGCCAGATTCATAAAAATTTACATACTTCTTAAAAATAATCACATGGATTTTCCTTTTGTCCTGCCCTATAATAAGCGCAATTACAGGCCACAGGGCAAAAGGAGGACTACCATGTTATATCCAATCATGAACCGTTCCCGCAGCTTGATCGATCTGGGAGGAGTATGGCAATTTCAATTAGGAGATGAGACAGAGCCGGAGGATCTCTGGAGCGGACCGCAGGAAATGGACCTGATTGCCGTGCCGGCTTCTTATAATGACCAGAAGGATGATCCGGCTTATCGGAATCATTACGGTTGGGCTTATTACGAGCGAACCGTGGTGCTCCCGGCTCTTTTGTGCGGGAACAACGGGCAGCGCCAGGTATTGCGTTTTGACGCCGTAACTCATGTTGCAAAAGTTTATATCAATGGGAAACTGATTATGACACATAAGGGTGGTTTTCTCCCCTTTGAAGTTGAGATCACGGATCTGGTTCCGGAGGATGGCCACCTTACCATCGGTGTCGCTGTGGACAACCGGATCAGCCACAGCACTCTGCCCATCGGCAACGAAGGTAATATTGCCTTCTTCGGCTCGGACAATCCCGGCATTCCCAGTGTGGAAGCCGCAAAAATATGGAGAAAGAAACAGAATCTGCCGAATTTTGATTTCTTTAATTTTGCAGGTATCAACCGTCCGGTACGCATCTACAGCACTCCGGCCTCCTACATCAGAGACATTACTCTGGTCCCGTCTATCGAAGGTGACACCGGCGTCTTAAATTACGAAATTCTCACGGATGGGATAGATAGTGACGCTCCTGTCACTTTAAAAATCATAGACGCAGAAAGCAACTGCAAAGCAGAAGCCACCGGCCGAAAGGGAGAGCTTCGGATCCCGCAGGTCCATCTCTGGCAGCCTTATCCCGGCACTCCTTACCTGTACAAGGCGGAAGTTCATTACGGAGAGGACTGCTATACGGAAGAATTCGGTTTCCGTACCGTAGAGGTGAAGGGAACGCAGTTTCTGATCAACGGGGAGCCTTTTTATTTCAAGGGCTTCAGCAAGCATGAGGATTCCTTTTTCCGCGGAAGAGGACTGGATCTCTGCCTCGATGTAAAGGATATTAATCTTCTACACTGGATCCATGCCAACTCCTTCCGCACCAGCCATTACCCTTACGCGGAGGAGATCTACCGGCTCTGTGACCGTGAGGGTATCGTTATTATTGACGAGACGCCCGCCGTGGGCATCGGTGCCGGAGAGAGCTGTGATCCTTATAAGACATTTCCCATAAGAGAGCATCACGAGCAGGTCCTGCGGGATCTGATCGCGCGAGACAAAAATCATCCCTGCATCGTCATGTGGTCCATGGGAAACGAACCGGATACCGAGCATTTCCCGGAATCCGCCTACGATTACTGGCATTCTCTCTATGAATTTACCCACCGGCTGGATCCTCAGAACCGCCCCGTGACCTTTGTCTGCTGCCAGAATAATTACGAGAAGGACATCGTGACCCGGACCATGGATGTGGTCTGCTTGAACCGATATTACGGATGGTACAATCTGTCCGGTGATCTGGAAGCTGCCTCCTATGCATGGAATATGGAGCTGGATTTCTGGGAAAAAATCGACAAACCTGTGATGATGACGGAATACGGCGCCGATACTCTCGCCGGGCTCCATAACTGTGCGCCGGAAATGTGGAGTGAAGAATTTCAGGTAGAACTTTATAAAATGTACAGCAAGGCCTTCGACGGAAGAGACTTTTTTATCGGGGAACAGGCATGGAACTTCGCCGATTATGCCACCCTGCAGGGCTGTATGCGCGCAGACGGCAACCGGAAAGGCATCTTTACCCGAGACCGCCGTCCAAAACTGATTGCCCATTACTTCCGGGACAGATGGAAGCATATTCCGAATTTCCATTACAAGAACAAGAATAATTCATAAGATGAGCCACTTAAAAACAGCAGCGATACCTAACATATCGCTGCTGTTTCTGGATTTATTCTACGGTGATGGTGTACTCCCTGCGGAATACCCCGCCCGCCTGCAGAGTATTGCCATACTCCCGCTGTTCCAGGCTGCCGTCGAAGGTCGTCCGGTCGCATCTGCCGTACCAGGGCTCGATGCAGATAAACGGTGCTCCCTTGCCTGCGGGAGACCACAGCCCGAATAACGGAGCGTCAAAGCTTACGGTAAGGTAAGGCTTTTTGTCCGGAGTACACAGGCTCACTGCGGAAGCCTGGTGGTTCTCCACAATCAGGGCATCCCGGTCAAACAGGTGCTTTGTGATCTGTGCGTAACCATCCTCTGCCACCGGCAGAACATCCTCTTCCTGTCCTAGCAGTCCCTGTCCATCATCTGCGATGAGACCATACGTCAGATCCTTGTCCGTATCAAACTTGAAATAATACTCCGACTGCTTTCCTTTTTCATCCACAGGACACATAAATGCCGGGTGTCCTCCGATAGAAAAATACAAGACTTTTTCGTCCGGGTTTTCTACCTGCCAGATAACTTTCAGGTCTTTTCCTTCTAATTCATATCCAATTTTCAGGATAAACTCCAGCGGGTATTTCGCTTTTGTTTCTTCATTAGAATGCAGGGAAAACCATGCTTCCGTAGCCGTCTGTACGTCCACGGCAAATTCCATGTCTCTGGCAAAACCATGCTGCCCCATGGGATAGGCTTTTCCTTCGTAGTGATATTCCTTATTTTTCAGACTGCCCACAAAGGGGAACAGTACCGGTGCACTTCTCTTCCAGAATTTCGCATCCGCATTCCACAGATACTCAGTATCTGTCTCTTTCCCCCGAATACTTGCAAGTTCTGCGCCAAAGCTGTTGATCGTTACCTTTAAAGCTTCATTTTCCAATACTACCTGCATATTACATACCTTCCTCTCTTTTTCCCACATTATACCTCATAACAGTTCATCCGTGAACCTATTCGGGCGCAAAAATCATGCTCTATACTATCTGTTATCCTTTAACCCGGCCGTTTTCAGCCAGTGGCCGGACAAATATCTACTCACGAAGCAGATCACGCGGAAGATCCAGTCCAGTACCATGGCGATCCAGACACCAATGGCTCCGTAGCCCATGTTCACACCGATGATATAACTGAAACCGATGCGGAACATGAACATAGAGAATATGGACAGCACCATAGTAAAACGCACGTCATTGCAGGCACGAAGCATGTTCGGCAGTACAAAAGATGCTGGCCACAAAAACATTGCCATGCCATTGTGGATCATGACCAGAATGTAGGACAACTGCGTGGTCTCCGTGCTTAATCCGTAGCATTTCAGGATCCAGGGCAGACACAGCAGAATGATACTGTTTACCACAAACGTACAAACATACGTGATCTTCAATAATTTTTTCGTATAGTGCCGTACCTGTCCGGAATCACCGGCACCGACGCAGCGCCCGATCACCGTGATCATGGCCAGATTCATGGCCTGACCCACGATACAGCCCATACTGTCCAGACTGTTCGCCACGCCGTTGGCAGCGATCTGCACGGTTCCGAAGCCAGCGATAATGCTCACCACGATAACGCGTCCCAGCTGGAAAATACCGTTTTCAATCCCGCTGGGGATACCTATGTAAAAAATCTTATGGATCACCGGCCAGTCGATGTGGAATCTTTCTTTTAATAAATGCACTTCGTTGGACGGGTTTTTCAGCAAATGATATAGGATGAATCCTGCCACTGCACGGGAGATCAGGGAAGGAATCGCCACACCTGCCACGCCCAGTCCCAGTACATAGACGCCCAAAGCATTACCGCCGATGTTAATGATATTTTCCACCACGGAGACCTTCAATGTGATCTTGGAATTTCCCATGGAGCGGAACAGCGCCGCACAGGAATTGTACAAAGCCAAAAACGGGAAGGACAATGCGGAGATCATCATGTAAATTACAGCATTGTGGAATACATCCGCTTCAATCTTACCGAAAAACAGGGAAATGATGCCGTTACAGAACACCATGACCAGAATCGAAATACCGATGGTAATGCATACGGAGGACACGATCAGCTGTTTTGCGGATTTGCAGGCGTCCTCTTTTTTCCCTGCTCCGAGGAACTGGGAAGTCACCACCGCGCCACCGGTAGCCAGTGCCGCCAACACACTGATGATCAGGTTATTGAACATATCGATCAGGGATACGCCGGAGACCGCCGCCTCGCCCGCCGAAGAGATCATGACGGTATCCGCCATGCCCACAGTGATTGCCAGTGCCTGTTCAAATAAGAGTGGAATGATCAGTTTTTTCAGATCATCTTTTGAAAATAGTTGCTGTTTTGTCTTGCTTTCTTCCATTTCTTTTATTGCTTCCATTGCTTTTTACCCGGTTATTTATCCATGCGATACAATTTCAGGGAATTGTCCCATGCCGCCTTGCGCACTTCTTCCTCTGTGATTCTCTTGATCTGCGCCATGGCAGCGATCACATAGGGAATATTCAGGGAACTGTTGCGTTTGCCGCGGTTCGGTTCCGGTGCCAGATACGGGCAATCCGTCTCCAATACAATGCGATCCATGGGAATGTACTCTACCGCTTCCTTCAGCTTCTTCGCATTTTTAAAAGTCAGCACGCCGCCGATGCCGAAGCAGAAACCCATATCCAGGAAAGTCTTCGCCGTCTCCTTCGTATAGGAATAACAGTGAATTACACCGCCGATCTCCTCTGCGTGCGCCTCCGTCATGAGATCCACGGTATCCTTCGCCGCATCCCGGGAGTGAATGATAACAGGCTTTTTGATCTCTCGCGCCAGATCCAGCTGCCGCAGGAACCATTTCTTCTGTGTCTCATGATCCGGCTCCAGCCAATAATAATCCAGTCCGATCTCTCCCACCGCCAGACATTTCTCCTTCTGGCACTGCTCTTTTAACCAGGAATAGGTTTCCTCGTTCAGTTCCGCTGTCTCGCTGGGATGCACGCCGATGGCTCCGTAGATATAATCGTACTGCTCCATCAGCTCTAACACTTTCCGGCAGGATGCCAGGTTCGCACCCACATCCACCACCCGGGCAATGCCCTGCCCCGGCAGCGCCGCCAGAAGCTGTTCTCTGTCTTCATTAAATGCGTCATCGTCATAATGCGCATGGGTATCAAATATCGCAGTCATGTGAAATCTCCTCAACCTGAATATTTATGCAAAAAAGAACCGTCCCCGGAACTTCTATGTCTCCAAAAACGATCCTTTAAAGTGCATCGCCAGGAGCTCGAACCCCGGACACCCTGATAAAGAGAAATGGTATCTAAGGGGTATTTTAAGTCGTTTTTTGACGGTTTACGCTACGAGAACCGTGTGATATAATAGGCATGCTGTTGACTCTTTCCAGCAGGAAGGAGGTGGCGCTTTGGATATTATTATTACTTTCTTTCTCTCCGTTATAGCAAGTGTAGTTGCCTACTACATATGCAAATGGCTGGACGGAGAAGCTTAGCAACGGTCAGCCTAGCAACAAAAAGCCCCGGGATCGCACCCCGGGGTTTTCTGCGCCTTGGAACAATTATTACTTTCTTATCTAAGTTCAATATAGCACGGGTTCCAGGCTTTGTAAAGTAGTTTGTCAGACAATTATTTTTCTATTTCTTTCCAAGATGATTCTACAAAATCCTCATACCGCAGATCTTTGTCTGCAGGATCTTTTGTGTCCAGTGGTCGCATATTCCAGTTATTTTTGATAACCGGCTTTCCTGTCCCTCTCTTCTTGCTCCGTTTTCTGGTGCTGGCGGTCGTTGATTGGGACTGATCTGTCCGGATCTTAAATACCAGGTACCCGAACATGACAATTAAAATTGAAAACATCATTGCTATTGCATCATTCATAGTATTCCCCTCACTCATCAATTTCAAATATCGTGAATACTTCATATACAGAACTATTAACAATTTTTCTGTAGTGTCCTTCATCCATGTCGTTTCCCATTTCCAACCAGACTGTGGAAGGGGTGACATTTTGGTAGAACTCTTTAACTTTATACTCTCTGTTGTGGCAAGTGTAGTCGGCTACTACATATGCAAATGGCTGGACGGTGATGAATAGCAACAGTCAGCCTGGCAACAAAAAGCCCCGGGGTAGCATCCCGGGGTTTTCTGCGTCTTGAAGTTAGACATTAGTCTCTCTTTGGCTAATTTCAATATAACATGGGTTCCCAGCTTTGTAAAGTAGTTTGTCCAACAAAATTAAAACCAAAAAAAGAACCGTCCCCGGAGCTCCTATGTCTCCAAAAACGATTCTCTCGAGTGCACCGCCAGGGGCTCGAACCCTGGACACCCTGATTAAGAGTCAGGTGCTCTACCAACTGAGCTAGCGGTGCATTTTCTTTGTCGTTGTTGTGTCTCCCGCAACGACAAGACATATGTTATCACATGATTTTAAATAATGCAAGTACTTTTTCAAAAAAAATTAAATATTTTTTTCGATTTTTTTATATAATAGGTGAAATTAGTGATTTTTGCGGGCTTCCTGACACTTTTTGCAATAGCCATAAAGCTCTAATTTGTGTCCGGTAACGGTAAAATCTCCGGTATCCTGTTCCAGATGTACGTGTGCAAAGGGGCAGCTGGGCAGCGGAATCCGCTTATGACATTCCAGGCAGACCGCATAATGGGTATGTTCCCCACGGTTCAATTCGTATACTACGGTACCGTCTCCCATGAACGTAGTCTTCTCTACCATTCCGTGTTCTTCAAATGTTGCCAGGATCCGGTAGATTGTGGATACAGCATAATCGCTGCCTTCGTGTTCTTTCTCAATACGATTGTAAATCTGCACGGCGCTGAGGGGTTCGGTCGCTTCCTCCAGTACCTGATACACGCATTTTCTCTGTTTGGTCCATTTCAATCCCTTAGGGTAGGAAATATCATTGTGTTCACATTTATGTTCTTCCATAGATATCTGTCCTTTAATATCGCGATCCGGGGCATCCGCAGTGCTGCTCAGTTCGGTAACGCCCTGCGTTCCCTCACTGGACGGGCGTTGCCCTATCAAAATTGGATCTGCCTCTTATGCCTGCAAGCAGTCAAAGAGTCAGCTCTCAATTTTGGCACTGCTTGTGCCTACAGCCAGTTTATCACAATTCCTGCTAAAACGCCAATCACATATAAAATTCCCACGATTTTCAGATTTTTCTTTTTATCCGGATTCACGCGGAACAACACCAGCAGTCCTACTCCCGCTCCCACCAGCAATCCGGACATCATGGCTCCAAGGCTGATCACACCACTGATATACAATTGCGTTATGGTCACAGATGCTGCACAGTTGGGAATCAGTCCCACCACTCCTGCCAGCACAGGTCCCAGTACGGGACGATTCAGGATCAGTCCGGCCAGAACATCTTCTCCCACAAAATGCAGTGCTGTGTTCAGAACAAATCCAATGACTATAATGAAAAAGGTAATGTGAAGCGTATGCTTTACCGCAGATAGAAAAATGCCATCCTTTTCACAATGGCAGTTCTCATGCTCACAGATTTCATGTATGTGCTCTTCCTCTTCATGATCATTTTCCTCATGCCCGTGAACGTGGTCATGAGGATGTATCTTCCTCTCCCGGATCAACAGATCGATCACAAATCCGGCTACGGCACCAATGGCTGCTTTCGCTCCCAGCACACCCAGTACAAAGCGGATATCCATTTTCTCCGAAATCAGGATCGGCAGCATCTCATCAGAAGTGGACAGATAAATGGCTATCAGTGTTCCCAGGGTGATCACCCTGCCTGCATATAAGTTGGATGCCGCTGCTGAGAATCCACACTGAGGCAGCACACCTGCCACACCACCGATCAACGGTCCCATTTTACCTGCCTTACGCACCATATGCGTGGTCTTCTCGCCAGCCTTATGCTCCAGATATTCCATAGCCAGATAGGTCAGGAACAAAAATGGTACCAGCTTTATACTATCTATTAAAGTATCTAAAATAACTTCCGACATGACTCTTACCTTTCCATACTTTCTTTATCAAATGAATACTTAATCATATATTTGTTCTAAATGCAAATGAGTTGCATTTGCATTTAGAACTATAACACATTTTTTCATATTGTCAATATTTTAATTATAAAAAATGCGCTATGCTATGATAAGCTACGAAAAGCAAGAGAATGCCCATCCGGGCAAAAGCCAGCCGGTATACCGTCTTATTATTGCACTTCGATCAATCTTCGATCAATCCTTTTTTCTTCCATGCTCCGCTCCGCCAGCGCAACATCATGCCGACCGCACGGCTGCATTCATCTGCTGTCAGACCGATATAAGCACCCACTACTGCCAGATGCAGCTGTATCCCCAACAGATACGTTCCTCCCGCTGCACACAAAAACATGAAAACAGCTCCGAGGATCACCGGAAATACAGCATCTCCACTGGTTTTCAGAGCATTCCCGTATACCAGATTTGTGACTCGTCCGGCTTCCAGGGCAATGTCAATAACCATCAGCTTCTGCACTAGTTCTACCATACTCTTATCCTGCGTGAAAAAAGAGATCAGGACCGGGGCACTGACTGCAAACAGAAATTCTGTTCCCATCGCCAGTACCGCTCCGATCGCCGCAGATTTTTTAGTCTGCTTATCACATATTTCATATTTTCCCGCACCCATATACCATCCGGTCATAATGGCATTCGCCTGTGCAAGCGCACTTCCCACACAGAAGGATAAATTTGTGATCTGTGCCGTATAGGAACGGGCTGCCACATTGATTCCCTCCGTATCCATCTGGTTCAGAAAACGGATCACCAGTGTCATCGCTATATTATAAATAGTATTCTCCAAAGCGGAAGGTAATCCGATCCGGATGATCTTCCGCAAAATCTCTCCGGAATTTACCCTCTCCGAATATTTTTTTGCAGGGATCAGCCGCCGTACAAAGATCACTATCAATATCAGATTCACTACTTTGGAGATCACTGTTGCGGATGCAACCCCCTGCACGCCGAGGTGGAATCGAAACAGAAACACGGCATTTAATATAAAGTTCAAAATATTACCTGTCACAGTTGCGATCAGAGGCTGTTTCGTATATCCAAACGCACGCAGATATCCTGCCAGTATGGGAATCATTGCGTTCAATATGCTTCCGCCTCCTACGATCCGCAGATATTGTACAGCAGGCTCCTTCAATGCCGGTGCAATACCTACCACATACAGAATCCCATCGGAACAGAAAAACAAAAACACAGACATCACAACACCCAGGATCCCATTAAACCATAATCCCAAAGTCTTTGCCTGACAGGCGATCCCCGGTCTGCCCGCACCGATATTCTGTGTCATCACAGCCAGCATTCCCATAGAAACTACCGAATACATAATAATAAATACACCGATATAAGTATTTGCTGTTCCGACTGCTCCGACTGCCTGATCTCCCACAGAAGAAAGCATTAAGGTATCCACCATTCCGGACAACATGTAAAAGATCGTCTCCAGACACAGTGGTACAAATAATTGAAATAATGACTTATTCTGTCCTTCCATCGTAGGTTTTATATCCTTTCTGCGGTTCCTAAAAATTTGCATTTTCATTTTACAACTATTCAGAATACTATTCCGAATAGTCTCTTCAATTTTTACATATTACTACTTTATCTTTCCTAAAACTTGCATTTTTACCACAGAAAATTGACTTATTTCTACTTTTATAGTAATCTGACCATAATATCCTCTGATCCACTTCACAGAAAGGCCTGCCTATGTACCCTGAATTAAGAGAAGAACGCATTCACGGAACAAAAGAATTTCCTTTTAGCTGTTATCACCTGCATGATATGCCTGCTTTTTTTCAGATTCCTGTCCACTGGCATCCGGAGGTCGAGATCATATATGTCCGCTCCGGCTCTTTTAATGTCATCATTGAAGGGGAAGAATACGAAGCGGCCGGCGGCTCCGTATTCTTTGTGAATCCCGGTGAGCTTCATTTTATGGGTTCCGCAATTCCGGGCGTAGACTATCATACCCTGTTGTTTCCACTGGAATTTATTTCCTTTCAGACGGACGATCTGTTGGAAACGGAGTTTTTCCTTCCCCTGCGTAACCATGAATTGCTTTTGCATCATAATCTTTCCCACGAAAAAAGCTGTCCTGACATCATTTCTCTCATCCGTGAGATCCTGTCTGTCAGACAGCTTCCAAATACATTGAGTGGGCTTTTCCGATTACGTATTTTATTGTTGTCACTTATACAAAAAATTGCTTCCTGTGGAACCATTAACCCGATGGGCTCCAAAAGGAACGATCCGATGCAGCGTGAGATACTGACTTATCTGCAGTATAACTACACGGAACCCCTTCGGTTGGAAACCCTGGCAGAGCAATTTCATTTATCCGAAAAATATTTGTCCCGCTATTTTAAACAGCACTTTCATCTGACTCTGACGCAATACCTGATGCATCTGAGACTGACCCATGCCTGCCATCTGTTAGAGAGTACCTCTCTGCCGGTTACAGAGGTTGCCCTGCAGTCCGGCTTTTCTAATGTAAGTCATTTTATCCGTAGCTTTCACGCTTCTTTTCGGATGTCGCCGCTGCAATACCGCAAGAAACGGGATCAGTCCTTCACATAAATTCTGATATTGGCCGGTGTTACCGGATAGGTTCCGGTGTCAATGGTTTTGGGTATACTCTGTCCTTCAAATACTGCCTCTATTTTTTCCAGTGTCATGGATCCCCAGCTCTCCGGACGCTGCGCAATTGCAGCATCTACATAGCCGGCCTTCATGAATTCTCCAACTTCATCCGTGAAGTCCACTGTTACCAGTTTTACCTTCTTCCCTTTGGACTTAAGATATCTGGCAAAAGCCAATCCCCATCCTACATTTGTAGCGCACAGTACAGAGATATCCGGATGCTCCGTAAGAAGCCGGTCAGTTAATTTTGTTGCTTCTTCAGCAGTAGGTTCTCCCGGACCGGTCATATCATAATAAGGAATTCTGTTTTCTTTCAGAACATCTACAACACCGTGGTATCTGTCCTCTACAGTCTCAATGAGGTTATCCTTCCACTTGATAATGCCAACGGCACCGTCGGCTCCCAAGGCTTCTCTCACAGCCTCTCCGGTACTCCGTCCGCACTGATAACTGTCAGTTCCGATGAGTGTGCGATAGGGAACACTATCAAATGCAGACAGGATGAAAATCACCTCCACACCCTTCTCTGCCATCTTCTGCAGCAATTTTTCCACTCTGAGATCCGCAATGGGTGAGATACAGATTCCATCATAACGCTCCTCCAACACCTTTTTCAGAAAATGCACCATTTCCAGAGTTCCTGCTTCTCCTCTTCCCTTAGGTGCAAATACCGTAATATCAAAATTCAGAATTTTGGCAGTGCGATAGGCCTGTTTCGTCGCCGGATACCAGAAAGGATCATCCAGATCCCATACCATGGCAATTTTCCTGCGCTGTACCGGTGCATAATCCACCGGTATATTAGCCAGGATTTCATTCAGCTGATTTAATTCGCTGTTCAATCGTTCGGATACATGCCCCATAAGGCTGGCATTCTGCTTCTGTTCTGCAGTAATTCCCGCCACGTTTTCCGAGGATGCCGATGCCTGACTGGAGATTGTTGCAATAGATTCCATGACTTCCAGTAGCTCTTCCTTCTTCCCATTGACTTCATCCATACGTTCTGTGAAAAAAAACTGCGCTTCTGCCAGTTCTTTCACACTGTGATTTATATTTTCAAAGGAAGAAATTGTATCCCCTACCGCGGTTTTCTGTGCTTCAAAAGCTGCATCGGATTCCTCCATGATCTCTTTCAGTTTTGTTAACGAACCTATAATCTCCTGAATGGATGCATTGATACTCTGACTTGCCTTATGACATTCCTCCGACAATTTTCGTACTTCATATGCCACATGAGCAAATCCTCTTCCGGCTTCCCCGGCTCTGGCAGCCTCGATGGATGCATTTAAAGACAGCAGATTCGTCTGCTTGGCAATACTATAGAGAACACTTGTGACAGATTCAATCTTTGCATTTTTATCCAGAAGCGTACGAATCTCTTCTGTGATCGTATCCATGGAACCTTTGAGTTTTTCCTGTGTTTTCCCCAGATGTTCCACTCTTTGTCTGCCAAGATCACTCTGTTGCTGCATCTGCTGAACCTGTGTCTGCATAGTTGCAGTCTCCTGATCCATATCCGTGATCTTCGCTGTGAATTCCTCGGCTATTTTCCGGCATTGCAATACATCTCTTTCCTGCCTTGAGGCACCTTCCGCAAGCACCTGTACGCCATGTCCCACCTTATCGGAGGACTCTGTCAGCCCCTCTGCCGCACCTTCAAATTGTTCGGATACCAATCCCAGATTATTGACAGTCTGTTTCAAGGATTGTAGCTGTTCCTTATATGATTCTTCTGTTTGTCCGCTGCTTACCGCTCTTTTGTTCCATAAAGGCATAGATTATCCCTCCAATGCTCTTCTCGCCAGTTCCAGGCATCCCATGATGCCCTGATCATCATGCAGTGACGCAGGTACTACATAATGCTCCGGATCCTCCAGTTCTTCTGTTATCACATAGCCATTGATATAGGTAATCAGCTTTTTGCGTATTAATGGGAATAGTTGCTCCTGATGCATGACACCGCCTCCGAGAATGATCATTTCCGGAGAAAGTACCATCACATAATTTGTCAATGCCTGCGCAAGGTAGTCTGCCTCCAGATCCCATACTTCCGGACAATCTGCCAGTTCCACTGCTTTTTTGCCCCATCTGGCTTCTATGGCAGGACCAGCCGCCATTCCTTCCAGACAATGATCCTTGTGATAGGGGCATTTTCCTTCATAATGGTCTGTATCCCGTTTTGTGATGAGGATATGTCCTGCCTCAGGATGAAGCATACCGTGCAGCAGCTTCCCGTCAATATACACGCCTGCTCCGATTCCGGTTCCCACGGTCAAATACATGACGCAATGTTTCCCTTTTGCCTGCCCGAAAGTAACCTCACCCAGTACTGAACCATTTACATCGGTATCAAATCCCATAGGACATTTTAACGCTGCTTTCATGCTTCCCAAAAAATCAAAGTTTGTCCATGCAAGTTTAGATGTGGTAGTAATATATCCATATTTTTCCGATGCTGGATCCAGTTCCACCGGTCCAAAACTTGCAATTCCCAATGCGTCTATCTGCTTGTCCTGAAAATATGCGATCAATTTCGGAATGGTCTCTTCCGGCGTCGTTGTAGCTATAGATACCTGCTCATAGATCTTTCCTGTTTCATCTCCGATGGCACAGACCATTTTTGTTCCGCCCGCTTCTAATGCTCCCAATTTCATAGTGATTCCTTCTTTCTTTTTATTTTTTATCTTCCGATCTATTCCCATAGGTTTTCTGATATAAATGCAGCCAGGGTGTATGCTCTGGCAATCTGGAGAAATCCTTTTGATCATAGATTTCCTGAATCTGTCCATTCCGTATCCGGATCAGACGGTCAGCCAGAGCCAGAGAATCGGCAAGATTCACCGCCAGGATCACCACTGCAATATTTTTTTTCAAAAACCGTTCCATCAGCTCCCAGATATGACTGCGCACGGACACTTCCGCATTTTTAAACGGCTGTACGCACAACACGACCTGCGGATGCTGCATCAGAATTCTCGTATATACCAGATCATACTTCTGCTGCCTGGTCAGGTTCCACACCGGAGTGTCAAATACGTCCTCCCCCAACAGATCTTTTTGTTCCTCCTGGATACTTCTCCGGATTCCAGACTGATTCCACACACCCCGGATTCGATGATCCATGGTAAAACATAGGTTATCAAAATAACTCATATGAGGAAACAGCATAGTCTCTGTGGGTAGCTCCTGGATTACCGCAATATCTCTGTTTTTCTCACTTTTTTGTGTCCCTTTCGTCAGATAAAAGCTTCCTTTCTCTGGAATCTCTCCTTGAAACAGCTCCACAAAATCAGCAATGCAACGATTATCCAGATCCTGCAATACAACGCATTCTCCCTGCCCGACCCGAATCGTAATATCTTTCAGATTACCATATTGTATCTTATCCATGATCAATACGGTCTGTCTGTCTGTATCTGCTTCCTGTCGTCTATGTTGAGATCTCACCCACCTGTCATATTCCTCCACACTCTGTAGCGGAAATGTATCAGGAATCGGATCACCTCTCTGAAACGTTTTGATGATCTGCCCGTTTACCATTAATGCCATACGATCACACAGATAGGTTGCTTCTTCAAAATGAGCCGTGATGTAAATGAAAGAAATTCCTCTTTCTGCGTACAGTCGTATGATCCTGTGCAATTCCTCCAGTTCGCTCTCGCTAATAAAAGTACTGACATTTTCCAATACGATCAGCTGACTTCCTGCCACCACCGCTTTCAAAACTTCTGTCACAAACTTTTGAAATATTGTCAGTTCGCTGACATAAGCCCCCGCCGGGATATTGATCCCGATTTCATCCAGAAAAGGCTGCAGCAGTCGTTCCAACATTCCCGGATGAATCAGATACTTATGAAATCCTCTCCGCAGGACAAAAATATTGTCTACCACGGTTAGATCCTCCGCCAGACTGCTTTTGTTGCGGATGATACTGATCCTGTTCGTCCGGTTATGCGACCTCTGCCACTGATTGACCAATTGCTCACGATAATATACATATCCGTAGTGAAGCGGCATATTTTGTTGCAACAGTTTGAGAAAAGCATCCATTCCATAACGATTGACCGGGATCAGACCGAATACCTCTCCCTTTCGTACCGTTATATTAAAATTATCCAGGAGAATTCTTCCCTGTTCCTTGTAGGTCACCTTCTCCATGCGCAGCACTTCCCTGATCAACAGTAGTTTTCCTGCCTTTCTTCCATATGAATCAGATTACGATCACTGTAGATTACAGGAATTCTTATCTTCACATCCGTGCCAATCTCCGGCATAGAATACACATGAATTCCATATTCTTCTCCAAATAGTAAATGGATACGGTTATTGACATTTACCAGTGCGATCCCGCCTTTTGTCTCGGATTCTCCCGTTGCGAGAATACCTCCGCTTTTTTGCAATCTTTCATTGATATCCGCTACTTTGCGTTCTTCCATGCCGTTGCCGTCATCCGAGATACACAGAAGCAGACAACTTTCCGTCATTTCCAGTAGGATCCGGATATGTCCCGTTCCCAGTTTGCACTCTGTCCCATGAATGATACTATTTTCCAGGATCGGCTGCAAGGTCAGTTTGGGGATACGACAGCTGTAAATCGCTGCTTTTTCCTCGGGATCACATTCAACGGAAAGCTGCAGTCTGTCGCCGAAACGATACTGCTGAATTTTAAAATAAGTCATACAGTTCTGCAATTCTTCTTCCACTGACACCAGATTTTCTACTTTGCTGATGGTATAGCGGAAAAAAGTGGCCAATGCCTCTGTCATATCTGCGACACTTACCAGTCCTGCAATCAGTGCCTCACTACGGATGCTCTCCAATGTATTATATAAAAAGTGGGGATTGATCTGATTTTGTAATGCCAGATACTGTGCCTGTCTCTTATTCAGGTTCAGCATCTCCTGTGACTGCATCAGATACTGCATTTTGCTGACCAGACTCTCCAGCTCCGGAGAAATGTGGATCCCATCTTCTCCCACCAGATTGCTGGTGGTATAACCGTCCAGAAATAATTCTATCCGCTTCTCGATACGCCGGTAAGGCAGCCATATCTCCACTACAGCATAGCAGATACCAAGCACCAACAGGCACCCTCCAAAGATCACCGGGAACCAGCCTGCCCCATTCCCCCTGATTTTTTCATAGATAAGATATCCCAAGAGCGCAGCCAGAAACAACACCATAAAACTCCACGCACACAATGTCCGAAAGTTCAGATAATGCATTTTTCCCTGCTTCATACGCTCTCCTCTCAACCGTACAGCTTCCGGTACTCTGCCGGATTTACGCCGGCAATCTTATGAAAAGTCTGGGTAAAATGCTTTCTGTCATTATATCCTACCCGCTCACAGATCTCGGTCACAGACAATCCTGTTTCTCTCAACAGCGTTTTAGCCTCATCCATTCTTACCCGCATCAGATATTTGGCAAACCCTTCTCCTGTTTCCTTCTTAAATAGGGCACTAAAATATGCTACACTGAAACCCACATGGTCACATACTTCTTCCAATGTAATATTTTCCGCATAATGTTTGTGAACATACTGCTTTGCCTGGCGGATCGGCCGGGAAGTCTCCCCCTGTCTGGCTTCCAGAGCTTCTGTCATCAGTTCTTCCTGCAGCGTTGACAGTTCATGAAACAATTCTTCCGCAGAGCCACAATGCATACACTTTTCTTCAAATATAGTGGGAGATGTAGCTCTTACACGCACAATAAAAAATCTTCCTGCTGACAGCACCGTTTCCTGAATTTCCCGTCCTCTGACATCCGGTACACTCATCACCGCATTTTTCAGTTCTTCTCCGCACTTGCTGGCTTCTGCCGGATCCAGAACTTCTATGGCATGTTCCATTTCTTTACAATATCGATCCAGAATATCCTGCATTGGTAATCCGGATGCCGGAGGTACTTCTTCCAGAAGTCTTCCCCAGCCTTCCACGATCCTCTCCCGAATCGCAAGCTCTGCTTTTCTTATGGATGCGGTCAATTGTTCCGCATCCACTGTCACACCGCCAATGGCAAGTGAAAATCTTACCGGTCCCAACATGGAACGGTTCGCTTCCAGTTGTCGCAAAAATTCCAAAAGCAAAGTTCTTATTTTATCCGTATCTTCTTTTATAAAATTAAGAATACCATACCCGGAATCTTTCACATAATCAAAAAGGCAGTCATTACAGTTTTTTGACAGGCAATGATAGAACAACTCTTTCGTTTTTTCACAGATCACAGTCTGTGCTGCCTTACTCATTTGTTCCGGATCATATCCTGCTTTCACCACTATGGCCTGATAACAATCAGCTTCCGCCTTAAAATAATAGTTCTCCTGCAGCTGCACTGCGGTTGGATTATAGGCATCTTCTACAAGATCCTTCAGCAACGCATATCTGAGGCGATTTACATCGCTCTCACTGACTCTCCGCTCAGCCATTTCCATACCCTGGGCAGATTTCTTTGCATCCAGCCGCTCACCAATTTTTCGCAGTGTTTCGTTCAATTCGTCCTGTTTAATAGGTTTTAAAAGGTAATTTCCCACACCAAGGGAAAGCGCATTTCGTGCATACTCGAAATGTGCATATCCACTGATAATGATGATTTCCAGTTCCGGACATATCTTTTTTGCATTTTTTATCAGCTCCAGCCCGTCCATTCCCGGCATGCGAATATCCGTGATCAGAATGTCCGGTCTATATTGCTGCAGCATATCCAGTGCCTGTATGGCATTTTCTGCCTGTGCCGCCATCTGCATTCCCAGTTTGTCCCACTCGACCAATGCCTGGACAAGCTTGCAGATCAGCTTCTCGTCATCTACGATCATTACCTTCCACATAATTTTATCCTCATTATTAGCCTTTTTTTCCATAAATATAGATTTATTTTAGCACTCGTTTAAATGCAATTCAACAGGAATATCCCATATTTCCGGATATTCCTGTTGAATTTTTATATTTATGGAAGAGAAAAGATTTTGCTTACTGCTGTTTGGTCAGAACAGATACTCCTGTATCGGTTACAGCACCACCGAGACTTTCACCATTGATGGCTTTTACAGCTGCTTTTACACCTTCATAACCCATAACATCGGGATTCTGAGCCATGGTACACAGCAGATATCCGTCATCGATCAGACCCAGGATAGCATCAGACTTATCAAAGCCTACACCGATTACGTTATCCTTACCGGAAGCCTTGATGGCGTTACCGGCGCCGGTGGTGGAACCTTCGTTACATCCGAAGATACCTACAACGCCCTGGGTAATATAGTTCTCTGCAATACTTTGGGATTTTGCTGCATCGCCTTCGCCGTACTGAGTCTCCAGAAGTTCGAAATCAGTTCCTTCAAATGCAGAACGGAAACCTTCTTCTCTCATAACGCAGGAATCGGTTGCTGCATTTACATTGATGATACCAATGGAACCACTGGTGACACCTGCATCTGCCAATGCTTTCTTCATCTCTTCACCTGCTGTCTTACCTGCAGCATTGTTGTCGGTAGAGAAAGTAGCTTCTGCGGATACGTTCGCAGGGGAATCTACGTAAATCAGCTTAACGCCTGCATCTGATGCCTCTCTCAGTGCGGAAGAAATCGCATCGGGACCGTTTGCTGCTACGATGATAGCCTGTGCACCTGCACTGACTGCGTTGTTTACACACTCGATCTGCTGAGCATCATCCTTGGTATTGGGAGCCATAAACTGAACTGTTACACCCAGCTCTGCTGCTGCCTTCTGTGCGCCCTCATTCAGAGTTACCCAGTGCTGATCCAGAGAATCCATGGTGATCAGAGCGATCAGAGTGGTTCCTGCGTCTGTTGCAGTTGAAGCCTGCTCTGTGGTGGTGGATGCTGCCGCACTGTTCTGTGCCTCACCGGTGGCTGCGGTTCCTGCGTTGTTGCTGCTGCCACATCCGGTCAGCATTGCTGTTGTCATGCATAATGCACAAGCTACTGATAATACCTTTTTCATTTTGTAAACCCTCCTTAAAAGTGTTCATTGATTTATCTTAGCATCTTAATTGATGTCTAATTCTTAGCCGGTTTCTTCTTAAATACACCATTCCTTACAACAACATCCAGAAGTACTGCAAACACTACGATGATACCGATAACCAGTCTCTGGATACCTACCTGGGCGCCAATCATATTCAGGCCATTCTCCAGTGTCTGCCATACGGAAGCACCTGCCAGAGTTCCCAACAGCAATCCGGTTCCTCCCAAAGGAGAAATACCACCGATAACGCCTGCGGCTACCGCATACATCTCGTACATGTTACCGGCTTCCATGTTACCCATTCCGGCCTGACCGCAGAGGATCAATCCTACCACAAAAGAACAGAATGCACTGACCAGATAGGTCTTGGTGGTGGTCTTTACTACGCTGACGCCGGACAGCTTTGCTGCATCCACATTGGAACCGATGGCATAAATATGTCTGCCGGTACGTGTTTTGGACAGCAGAAAGAAGAATACGATAAAGATAATAATTGCAATCCAGAAAGTATTGTAAACGCCCAATGTTTTACCATAGTAGAAAACATTCTGGAAAGTCTCTCCGGCATCTTTGCCGACACCGGATGCGATGGCATCCGTATTACGGTTGCCGTTTACCATGTAAGCAACACCTCTTGCTACAAACATGGTTCCCAGAGTAGCAATGAAGGGAGGCAGTTTCCACTTACCTACCAGAATACCATTCAGTACCCCGATGATCATGCAACATACAAAAGTAATCAGGATAGCTACTACAGGGTTCACACCCATGGTCATCAGTGTTGCTGCGATCATGGCACTCATACCTACCACAGATCCAATGGACAGATCGATATTACCGGTGATCAGCACATAACTCTGACCAATACCAATGATCAGATACTTTGACATGGATCGTAACAGGTTCATTACATTCTGACCGGAAAATACGGCCGGATTTATAATACCAAAAGCGATATAGATGATGATCAGACCGGCAAAAGCGGTAAGGGCTCCTCCCATTCCTCTGATCGCAAAAATTCTTTTCAACGGACTTTGCTTTTTCATAATGATATTTTCACCTTTCTTATGGTTATAATTTAAGCGTTAGCTGCGATCTTCTTCTCGAACTGGGTTGCCAGGGTCAGGATCTCATTCTGCGTTGTGTTTCTGGCATCCAATTCCCCAGTAATCCTTCCATCACACATTACAATGATACGATCGGCTATTCCCATGACTTCCGGCATCTCCGAAGATACGAACATTACGGCAATTCCCTGTTTTTTCAGTTCGTTCATGAGGTTATAGATTTCAACCTTTGCTGCCACGTCGATTCCTCTGGTGGGTTCATCGAAGATAACGACTTTTGAATTCCGTGCCAGCCATTTTCCTACGACTACCTTTTGCTGATTACCACCAGATAAGTTACCGGCATTGATGTCCACGTTCGGTGTTTTGATCTTCAGGTTTTCTACTGCCTCGTCACACATCTGATCTTCCTTCTTGCTGCTGACTACTCCCAGTTTGTTGCAGAGAATATCCAGATTAGGTAATGCAATATTGTGCCGGATGCTCAGTTTGGTACACAATCCATCCTTTTTCCGGTCTTCCGGTGCCAGTACGATTCCTGCGCGGATTGCATCATTGGGATTTGTAATTTTTAATGTTTTCCCTTCCAGAATGATCTCTCCGCTGTCCTTTGGATCCACTCCGAAGATTGCTCTTGTCGTTTCTGTTCTTCCAGCACCCATCAGTCCGGCAAAGCCCACGATCTCGCCTTCATACAATGCGAAATTGATATCCCGCACCATGCGACCTGCGTTTAATCCCTTGACTTCCAGAATCTTTTCCCCTTTTTTACACGACTCTCTCGGGAACTGTTCCTTGATCTCTCGTCCTACCATATTGGCTATAATCTGGTCCATCGTGGTATCTTTGAAATTCATGGAAGTAATATACTGTCCGTCTCTCATGATGGTCACACGGTCTACAATATGCTGAAGCTCTTCCAGTCTGTGGGATATGTATACAATACCGCATCCCTTGGATCGCAGATCCTTAATAATGCGGAACAGATCATCTATTTCCTTTGCTGTCAGTGCGGATGTGGGTTCATCCATGATCAGGATTCTCGCATTGACCGACAATGCTTTGGCAATTTCGACCATCTGCTGTTTGGATACCGGCAGTTCTCCCACGACCTGCTTCGGGTCAATATCGATTTTCAGATCATTTAATATCCGGGAGGCTTCCGCTTCCATATCACCGTTTGCCAATACAATACCTTTTGTCTTCTCCCTGCCTAAGAACATGTTCTCTGCTACGGACAGGTGCTTACACATATTCAGTTCCTGATGGATAATAGCAACTCCGGCTTCCTGTGCCTGTTTCGGTGTCAGATCCCCATACTCCTTGCCAAAGATTTCCAGGCTTCCACTGTCTCTGGTATACACACCGCTCAGAATCTTCATCAGCGTACTCTTGCCGGCGCCATTCTCTCCCAACAGGGCCATGACTTCTCCGGATCGCAATTCAAACTGTACATGATCCAGTGCTTTTACTCCCGGGAAGCTTTTGCATATATCCTTCATGGATACTATGACTTCTTTTTCACTCATACCTTCTCTTCGTCCTTCCCTTCCATTAATAAATAGGCTAATTTTAGCTGTTTTTTGCGTTCCCCTTAACTTTATGTTAACAGTATAGCAAAAGCCCCCTTCAAAGATAAGGGGACTATCTTTCTTATTGAAGGGGGTTTTTTATGCACTATGAATATGAAATTCTAAATTACACCTTTGTACCTATACAAGTTTACGATTCTGTTTTTGTTTCTCTTCTTTTTATATCGGCAGTTTGTATACCAGTTTTTCTTTCCAGCTCTTCCATCATGACATTGCTGTTACGAAAGACACATAAAATCACTCCCACCATCAGGGAATTGGCCAGACAGTTCCCCAGCCCATAAGCCAGAAATGGAATGGATATGGTGTAGTAAATGCCAAATCCAAAATTCACCAGAACCGCATTGACGATCCGAAGCATGATGCTCAGACTGCACACACTGCCCAACAGCAATGCCGCACGATTACTCTGACGCAGAGCGACACGGAGTGCATAAAGCGCAAAAGCAAACAGTGCCACGATCACCAATACTCCCACAATGATACCAAACCACAGGAAAATGCTGTGAATAATGTAGGTTGTACAGCTCTCCTGTGACAGGGACCATGTCCCGTTATTTTGATCTGAGGTAAAAAGTAATGCCTCACTGATCTTTCCCCCACCCAACAATGAAAAGCCATGCTGTTCCTGCTGAATATTGCTGGCAATATAACCGGTCTCCCCTTTTCCCATCCGGTAAACCATCCGCCGCCAAATAGAGTAATCTCTTTTTTCCCGGCAGAATGCCCCGTTTGATGGCAAGGAACAAAATTACGATAGATAACAAGAAAGCTTCCATCATACCGGCAGAGCAGGTAATATCCTGCGATAACAGCAGCACCGCTGCCAGATACACCGCATCCAGAATCAGGATTACCTTCCAGCTTAAGGTTCGCATGCGATACAAAAGCAAGGCATACAGAACCGGAAGAAACATCCACAGCAGATAGACAGCTTCGTATCTGTCATGATAACTGCCACTCCACATATGTGTCCCCAGCATACTGCCTGCCAGCCCTGCAGCTATAAAAAGCGCCGTCAGCCCATAGCTGAAACGTACCAGTTTCATATAGTTTCCATAGAGAAGTCCGAGAATCAGCAACAGTCCGATTCCGTTATACAGGATCGTATTACGCAGATAATTTTCCGCTCCCACCGTCTCCATATGGGAAAACAAGATTCCCTGCATGACAATTCCCACCAGTGTCAGTATCACCGTGATGCCAAACAACACTGTCGGAAACTTCGGCCTGTGGATCCGGTTCAATTCCCTGCCGGTCTGCAGCGGATCCCCCATCTGGCGTACCGCTTCCTGTGCGGCTGCCAGGGGTGTCATTCCCTCCCGGTGGTAGTCCTCCGTCTGTTCCTCAATGTGATTGCCAATCTCCCTGCGGATTGCGCATCTGGCATGGGGATTCTCGATCTGTTCTCCTATGGCATCCAGATAATCCCGGATGCTTCCGGCATTCCGCCAATCCGTATTCTCTTCCGCCGCCGGTTGTTCTGCCTCCTCATGCGCTGCCAGCACTACCCTTTTTTCTTCCTTTCCCATAATCAGCACCCTCTCTGAAGACTCAACACTCCGGAAACTGCAGTCTGGTATTCCTGCCATTCCTTCTTCTTTTCTTCCGCATGCTTTTTTCCTGCAGGAGTCAGCTGGTAGTATTTTCTCGTCTTGCCGGAAGTATTGTCCTCGTAAGACACCACATCTCCACGGCTCTCCAGCGAGTGCAGCAGAGGATACAGTGTCCCGGCCTTTAGTTCGAAGACATTGTTAGATCTCTCTCGCAGTGCCTCAATCATCTCATAGCCATACATGTCCTTGGTCTCCAATAGACGCAGGATCATCATTGCCATACTTCCCTGTACCAGATTCCTATCGATTGCCATATGTATACGCTCCTCTCTATATGGGCTTTCTACACACAATATATATCGTCAGTCTATATATGCCAAGGAAATTATTCTCACTTCTCTTTTGTGCTTTCTTTCGCACGGTATCGTATGCTATACTGTTCCCAGATATTTTCTTGATCATTTCTACAAAACCCAACATTATATAAAATAAAGGAGGTATACAATGAAAAAAATATGGATCGTCGGTTCCCTCGGTCACATGGGGCAGGCGTTGATCAGGTTGTTAGACATGATGGAATATGAATTATACGAAACCGATAAGGACGAGCTGGATATCACGGATGAACATGCAGTTTCCCTGTTCATGCACCGGAATCGTCCCGATGTCGTCATCAACTGTGCAGGATATCATCCTTCCGCCGGTGCAGCGCAGTCGGAGACAGATATGGCTTACAAGGTAAACGCCGTAGGTGCGAGAAATCTGGCGCAGTCTGCGGAGAGCATTCAGGCAAAACTCATACAGATCTCTACGGATGATGTATTTTCCAGCGCATCCGACACACCCTATAATGAGTTCGATGATGTAAATCCCGTGGGGCTGTTTGCGAAATCCAAATATGCCGGAGAGAAATTCGTCATCCAGCTGATGACCCGCTATGTCATTATCCGCAGTTCCTGGATCTATGGCATTGGCAAAGACTTTTTGAATGAAGTACTCGAAGCTGCCGCGGACTCCCAGGTATCTACTATGGAACTGCTAAATAACGACCGTGCGGTACCTACCTCCGCCGCAGAGCTTGCACGCGTGGTAAAATTCTTCATCGACAACGATCATTACGGCATCTATCACGCCGTATGCAGTGGCGGTTCCTGCACACGCCTGGAATTTGCGAAAGAGATCCTGCGTCTTGCCGGAAAAGAGGACCGGCTTACTGTCACAGTAAAAGACGGCACCCCGGAGAAATATTCCGTACTGGATAATATGATGCTGCGTCTCACCGGCATCGAAGAACCCAGTGGCTGGAGAGAGACACTGGCTTCCTACATGAAAGAAACCGGAGGACTGGAATAGTGGAAAAACACAAAAAAGAAAAGAAAAAACTCGGTCTGTCCACCAAAATCTTTATCGCCCTGTTAACCGGTGCGGTATGTGGTGTACTGATCCATTATTATATGCCGGAAGGGTACTTCAGAGATACGATTCTGATCAACGGTATTCTCTATGTACTGGGAAATGGTTTTATCCGCCTGATGCAGATGCTGGTGGTTCCTCTGGTATTCTGCTCCCTGGTCTGCGGCGCAATGGCCATCGGTGATACGAAAACGTTGGGAACTGTGGGTGTGAAAACGATCCTGTTCTATCTGTGCACCACTGCCTTGGCGATCTGCGTGGCACTGGGTATTGCCAGTCTGATCAATCCCGGCGTCGGTTTAAATATTGCGTTGCCGGAGGATGCCACCGAAGTCGCAACCACCCAGGTAGATTTTGCGGAGACGTTGTTGAATATTATTCCGAAAAATATTTTTACCTCTCTGTCCGCCGGAGATATGCTGCCAATCATCTTCTTTGCTTTATTTGTTGGCATTCTTCTGGCTGCCATGGGCAACCGGGTCTCCACTGTGGCGAACTTTTTCAGTCAGTTCAATGACATTATGATGGAAATGACGATTGCAGTCATGAAAGCTGCCCCTGTCGGTGTCTTCTGCCTGATTGCGAAGACCTTCGCAGGCATCGGCTTCGACGCTTTTGTGCCTATGCTGAAATATATGGGAAGTGTCATTCTGGCGCTGGCAGTACAGTGTTTCGTGGTATATCAGGTCATGCTGTTTGTGTTCACCCGCTTGAATCCTTTTAAGTTCATTAAAAAGTTCTTCCCGGTTATGACCTTTGCCTTCTCCACTTCCACCAGTAATGCGACGATCCCTCTGTCTATCGACACTCTGTATAAAAAAATCGGTGTCTCCAAACAGATTTCGTCCTTTACGATTCCTCTGGGTGCCACCATTAACATGGACGGTACTTCCATTATGCAGGGCGTAGCAGTTGTTTTCATAGCACAGGCTTACGGTATTCCTCTGACCCCGGCTGCCATTGCTACCGTCATTGCCACCGCGACGATCGCTTCCATCGGCACTGCCGGTGTCCCCAGTGTCGGTCTGGTCACCCTGTCCATGGTACTGACCTCCGTGGGACTGCCTACCGAAGGCATTGCACTGATCATGGGTATCGACCGTATCCTGGATATGCTGCGTACCGCTGTCAATATCACCGGTGATGCCGTATGTACCACTATCGTGGCTAAGCAACAGGGTGCCTTTAACGAGAATACTTTCCGGGCAGATAACTGATCACCTGTTTACAGCTTTCCAGATGGCTGTCACCGTATAAAAAAAAGAGTGAAACATTCTGTCTTGTGCTCAAGTGCACCGTCAGAAGTTTCACTTTTTTATAGCTCGCAGCTATTCTATTTCAGTTTATTGAGTTTTGCCCGGTTGGCAATAACGATCAGCCGCATATCCTGTGTCAGAGGTTCTTCCGGATCGATATTGGTATTTACATTTTTTCCTTCGATGATCGCCACCACGTTAATGGAATATTTTTTCCGCAGATTCAGCTCGATCAGGTTCTTCCCGATCCACTGCTGTTTCACTTCCATTTCCACCATAGACACATCCTGGGACAATTCAATAATGTCCATGAAGCCGGAGCTTAACAGATTTTTGGCCAGATGGATCCCTGACTCACTCTCGGGGAATACTACACGGTCTGCTCCTACTTTCGTAAGGATCTTGCAGTTTATCTCAGTGGCGCATTTGGTGATAACGGTCTTTACGCCCAGTTCTTTACACAGCATGGTTGCCATAACACTGGCTTCCAGATGATTTGCCATGGTCACGATGACCACATCAATATTCGCAATACCGATCTGTCTCAACGCTTCCGGATCTGTAACATCCGCACATTTACAGTATGGAATCTCTGAAATTGCCGCATTGACAACTGCCTCTCTGTTGTCCACCGCTACCACCTCTGCGCCGTTCTCTGCCAACTCCTTCGCCACACCTCTTCCATATCTTCCAAGTCCAAATACTGCATAGGTCTGATTGATTCCCATAGTCTCTTCCTTCCTGTTGCTTCGATCTGCTTTATCCGACGCTGATCTCTTCTGTCGGGTTCTTCACAATATTTTTGTTCTTTTTCTGCGTGCTGAATGCCACTACCAGCGATATGGGGCCGACTCTTCCCAGATACATGGTCACGATAATAATCAGTTTTCCCCAAAGATTCAGCATGGAAGTCAGGTTCCTGCTTAATCCCACAGTAGCTGTAGCACTCACTGTTTCATACACAATATCGATCACATCCGCATCTGTCACTGCAGATAAAAGAATCGTGGACAATGACGCAATGATAAAAAACATACCTACAACTGCTACCGATTTATTCACTGCCTGCTTCGGAATATTTCTCCCAAAAAGCTCTGCATCCTCCTTATTCCCTATAGTGGCAAACATAGATACCAGCAGCACTGCGATCGTAACTGTCTTCATTCCTCCTGCGGTTCCCACCGGAGAGCCGCCGATCAGCATCAAAAGCACCGAAATGATCGCAGAGGTATTGGTCAGATCCTCTTGTGGAATTGTGGCAAAACCTGCGGTTCGCGTAGTTACTGCCTGGAACAGGGATGCCCAGATCCGTTGCGGCACCGTGTAATCCTGCATCGTCAGAGGATTATTGTATTCAAAAATATAAAATACCGCCGCTCCCACTACAATAAGTATTCCTGTCACCGTGAGTGCTATTTTACTGTGAAGCGTCAGCAGTCGGAAACATTTCAGCTTCTGGCTCCGGATATTTTTCAAAACCCGCAGTACATCCCACCAGACAATATAGCCTAAGCCTCCTAATATGATCAACAGCATCGTGACCAGATTGACCATGGGCTGAAATACATAGCCGCACAGACTGTCTTCCGCCATAATATCCATTCCGGCGTTGCAGAAGGCAGATACGGCATTAAAAATCGAAATCCATATGCCTCTGAGTCCGTATCCCGGCACAAATACTGTCATGTACAAAAGAGCTCCGCATCCCTCCACCACCAGAGTACCTATGAGAACCTTGCGGAGGAATTTCACGATTCCGGAGATATTATTCAGATTAAATACATCCTGCAGCATCCACCGGTTACCCAGTCCCAGTCGTCTGTGCAGTCCCATCATCACACCGTACATGACCGTAATGACTCCCAGACCTCCCAACTGGATCAGAAACAGGATCACGATCTGTCCCCAGACGCTCCAGGTGGAATATGTGGGAACCGTCACCAGACCGGTCACACATATGGATGTGGTAGCCGTAAATAAAGCATCTATATAAGGAACCGCTTCTCCGGTAGCTGAACTGATGGGTAATGCCAGCAGGAAGCTACCCACTAATATGGCACACAGAAAGCTAAGCATGATCTTCTGTGTCGTAGACAACTGTATTATTTTTTTACTGTTCATAACACACTCCATTCCGCCGATGCTTTATCTCATCAGTGGAATCGCTAATCAAATTTCACGGGTGCAATCCGCAATGCTATGATTATAACACACTTTTAGATAAAAAACTCCTATTGGAGACAGTTTGTTGCTGTATCCATCATAGGAGTTCTCTTCTGATCTTATTTTTCTTCTTTTATACTTTAAATCGGTAGCCCACACCCCAGATGGTCTCGATATACTGAGGCTTTGCAGTATCTTTTTCGATCTTCTCACGGATCTTCTTGATATGCACTGTGACGGTGGCAATATCACCGATAGAATCCATATCCCAGATCTCACGGAACAATTCTTCTTTGGTAAATACATGGTTCGGATGCTCCGCCAGGAACGTCAGCAGATCGAATTCCTTGGTCGTAAACGTCTTCTCCACACCGTCCACATAGACACGTCTTGCAGTCTTATCAATACGGATACCACGGATCTCCACGATATCATTCTGCTGCTTCTGGTTAGTTCCCACCAGTCTCTCATAACGGGCCATGTGCGCCTTCACACGGGCTACCAGTTCACTGGGGCTGAAAGGTTTGGTCATATAGTCATCCGCACCCAGCCCTAAGCCGCGGATCTTATCAATGTCGTCCTTCTTCGCAGATACCATGAGAATGGGAATATTTTTCTCCTCGCGGATCTTCTTACATACTTCGAAGCCGTCCATGCCGGGCAGCATCAGGTCCAGAATGATCAGATCATAATCGCCTGCCAGTGCGGTCTTCAGTCCCTCATCGCCGGTATTGCAGATATCGACCTTGAAATCACTGAGCTCCAGATAATCCTTCTCAAGATCTGCAATTGCTACTTCATCTTCAATAATTAAAATCTTACTCATTATTTATCCTCCATTTACAGAATTTCCTTGCATCATCGGTTATCATGCTATTTCTGTTTCATTCCTTATTGATTCCTTATTCATTACTTGGTTCCACCCGGCTGCAGTTCAATGTATTTTCTCAGGACAAAATGCATACAGGTGCCTTCACCCTCTTTGGCTGTTGCCCATACATAGCCGCCGTGATCCTCGATGATCTTCTTCACAATAGAAAGTCCGATGCCGCTGCCGCCCTGGGCGGAATTGCGGGAAGCATCCGTGCGGTAGAACCGCTCAAAGATCTTCTGCAGATCCTTCTGCGCGATTCCCTTGCCGTTGTCCTCGATCTCTACCCGGATAGCATCCACTTCGTCGAGAATACGGATATCAATGTGCCCATTGGGCTTGTCCATATATTTTACGCTGTTACTGATAATATTATTGATGACCTTCTTCATCTGCTCCGGATCCGCGATGACAACTGTGTCAGGAGATACCAGATTCGAATAGTTCAGCTTAATACCCCGCTGCTCCAGATCCAGTCCGACTTCTTCCACACAGTCGCCGAAATAATCCGCCACGTTGATCCGGTGGAAATTGTACGGGATCCGGTTATTATCAATTCCGGAATAAGTGGTCAGCTCGTTGATCAGACGATCCATATCAATGGCTTTATTGTAGATGGTCTTGATGTATTTATCCATCTTCTCCGGCGTATCTGCCACACCGTCCATGATTCCTTCCACATAACCCTTAATGGCTGTGATAGGGGTCTTCAGATCATGGGAAATATTGCTGACCAGTTCTTTGTTCTGCTTCTCATGCTGGGTGTTCTCTTCCGTGGATTCCTTCAGCCGTAAACGCATGTCCTCATAATTGCGATAGAGATCACCGATCTCCCCCTTGGCATCCGTCTCCAGAACATAATCAAAGTTGCCTTCCTTGATCTTGCGCATTGCCACATTCAGCTCATTGATGGGCTCAAATACGCCCTTGTGGATCCACTGGGTCAGCATCAGGCTGGTGAAGATCAGGATCACTATGATAGCCACAAACATATCGATCAGCAGATGTCTCGAGATCAGCGAATTGACCTTCGTGACGATAAATACGCTGCCCGGTGTTCCATCCCGGAAAGTGAAATCAATCTGTTTTACATACTTCTCCAGTTCATTGTAGAAATATCCACTGTCATCCGACAGATTCTCGTCACCATAGGCAGGCAGTTTTTCAAAAATCTGCTGTGCGGCTTCTTCATTGCCGGCATAATACAGCTTATCACCTTTTCTTACAATAATGTAAGTAGACTTCCGCGATACCTCCTCATTGATATGATCCAGATATTCTTTATCTTCCAGCCTGCTGCTGTCTTCCTTCACCTGGTCCAGCAGCACATAATACGCCTGATCCGTGGTATTGGTGAATTCCCTGAAATTCTCCGACATCATGGAATAATCAATATCCGTCAGGCTGAGACTCTGAGAGTAATTCATCAGGTAAATGGCAATCATCACAAACGCCATGATCGTCAGCAACAGCGGAAGTAATATAATACTTATAAATGTTACACGAAGTCTGGTTTTAAATTTCATATTACTCTTGCCTTTCAGCAAACTGCAAACTTTCCGTGACTTTAGTGCCATGTACTTCTGTACACGGTGTAACACAAGTTTGCGCGTGTTAATTTATGTTTTATACTTTGCTTTCGCTCATTATAGCATGATTCCCAACTTCTGTGTATAAAGGAAGCAAGAATATCATTAAAAAAATATAAACAAAATTTTTTCATTTTTCTGTTGACATTATTCTCGCATCATGTATAATAAGCTTATAAGAAACAGTAATCATTACTATTATTGAGAAAGGGGCTTATCATGGCACTGAAACGAAGCAGACAACGGGAAATGATCAAATCCTTTCTCATGGGACGCAAGGATCACCCTACCGCTGATGTGATCTATTCTAATCTGAAGCAGCAGGATCCGAACTTAAGTCTCGGTACCGTCTACCGTAATTTGACACTTTTGTCAGACATGGGAGAAATCTTACGACTCCGGGTCGGTGACGGTGTTGACCATTTTGATGCCGATACTTCCGAACATTATCATTTCGTGTGTACGGAATGCGGAAGCGTTATTGATCTGGACATGGATAGTATTGATTCCATCATGGAGGCCGCCGGAGAGAGATTTGACGGCCGGATCCGGGGACATGTCACTTATTTCTACGGCTCTTGTCCCGCCTGCACCAGGGTTGCTACGGAGTCCTCGTTTTCTGAATGAAAACTGGCTTCGTTCCATAATATATTTGTGCTTATAAAGCACACGCAAAAAGAGAAAACTAAAACAAAACATTTCATTAGAGAAAAGGAGAAAAAATTATGGCAAAGTATGTATGTCAGGTATGTGGTTATGTTTATGAAGGTGATGCGGCTCCCGCAGAGTGCCCCATCTGTCACGCTCCCGCTTCCAAGTTCACCAAGCAGGAGGAAGGCAAGACTTGGGCTGCTGAGCATGTAGTAGGTGTAGCGAAGGGTGCTCCCGAGGATATTATTGCAGATCTGCGTGCGAACTTCCAGGGTGAATGCTCTGAGGTTGGTATGTATCTGGCAATGGCAAGAGTTGCTCACAGAGAAGGTTATCCCGAGATCGGTCTGTACTGGGAGAAGGCTGCTTACGAAGAAGCTGAGCATGCTGCAAAATTCGCTGAGCTGTTAGGTGAAGTCGTAACCGATTCCACCAAGAAGAATCTGGAGATGAGAGTAGATGCCGAGAACGGCGCTACCGCAGGTAAGTTTGATCTGGCTAAGAGAGCCAAGGCTCTGAACCTGGATGCTATCCATGACACCGTACACGAAATGGCTCGTGACGAGGCTCGACATGGCAAGGCATTTGAGGGTCTGTTAAAGAGATACTTTGGCTAAGCTACAAGCCATGCAAGGATAAAATAAAAAGTCACTGGGAGGACATTTATGTACTTCCAGTGACTTTTTATTTTAGATTTATACGGCGACAGCCGTCCATGAGCAAGTCACGCAGTGACTGCGAATGGGTTGCATGGCGCCAGCCTTAGGAGCGCGGCAGCCCTTATACAGTTCCGGAGATCATCAGCGTGCTGACGCCGGGGTTGATCCCCCACGCTCCTGTAACGGGATCCTGGGTGTAAGTCGCTGCGGGTACAGTAATACCTCCTGCAGTTCCGGTAAATAATCCGGTAGTCGTATCATACGTATAGTTTGTTCCCTCTGCCCATGCAGTTCCATTAAAATTCACAGTCAGATTCTCCAATACGGGATTAAAGGTATCTGTGATCACGACACCGGTAGCTGCATCCGCTGCCGTATTCCCCAGATTCTGTATCAGGAACGTATATGTCAATGTTCCATTCTCTGTCACAGGTACGGGGCTGACGGACTTTGTGATCGTAAGAAGCGGTCCGCTTGCCGCATTTACTGTCTCATTCACAGTAACAGGAGTGACTCCTGCCCCGGCAATCGTCGCCGTATTCGTAATGGAAGTCTCTGCTGCCAACGGCGCATAAGAGTTCACCTCAGCCTCATAGGTTAGTGTCACATTACCTCCCGCAGGCACGGTAATTCCTGTGATTGTCAGAGGAGGTCCTGCAGTTACAGCCGGTGTTGCCTGTAAAATTCCGTTTGCATAGTATTTTACGGTCCCCGGAATATACGTCAGAGGTGTCAGTTCTCTGGTATTAAACAAATACTCTCCCAGATTATCTGTTACTGTAATTCCGTTAAATGCTGTAGTGCCTGAGTTCACAATGCTGATCACATACGTCACATTTTCATTCTGTCCGTAGGTATCCCGCACTGCTGTCTTGGTTGCAGACAATACCTCCGTGATCTCACCCACTGCTATATTGGAGTTTGTAATCTCATTTCCATAGCGAAGCTGTGCCTGATTTGTAAATCTAGCCATATATTTTTGTATCCTTTCATTGTATTTGGATTTACTATAATATATGACTGTTTTTAAGAAAGTTGACGGATTCTGTCACCGCATTTCTTGACTTTCCTCTTCCACCTCCGTATGATGGAATCACAGGCATTCACTGGCGCTGCCCCAAAAAACATTGAGGATTCAACATGAAGAAAAAAGTATTTAACATCATCCAGATCGGTGACAAAAGTAACCGTCTGAGCCGGCTCTTTGATATTTTTATTGCTATCGTTATCTGTGCAAATATTCTGGTGACTTTTCTGCAAACCTTTGATGAGCTTGCTATTTTATTTCCGGTATTTCACTTGATCGAGGTTATCACTATCCTGATCTTCTGTGTGGAATACATTCTGCGGATCTGGACTGCGGACTATCTATATCCTGATAAAAGCGAGTTCCGCTCCCGGCTGCGGTTTCTGATCTCCTTCGACGGCATTATCGACCTGCTGACAATTTTACCCTTTTTCTTCCTGTCCGGCATGGTCATCTTCCGGATGCTGCGGGTGGCGAGAATCTTTCATCTGTTCCGCCTGAATGCCCGATATGATTCTTTCAATGTCATCACTACGGTATTGTATGAAAAACGCAATCAGATCATTTCCTCCGTATTTATCGTCCTGATCCTGATGCTCGCCAGCAGTCTGTGCATGTACAGCGTGGAGCATGATTCCCAGCCGGAAGTATTCCGCAATGCTTTCAGCGGCATCTGGTGGAGCATGTCAACGCTGCTCACCGTGGGCTACGGTGACATCTATCCCATCACCACACTAGGCCGGATCATGGCGATCTGTATCGCCTATCTCGGTGTCGGTGCTGTGGCTATCCCCACCGGTATCATCAGTGCCGGTTTCGTGGAACAGTACCAGCGCAAAAGCAGTCTCTCTAATATTAAAGAAGCAGATATTCATGAGATCGCCGAGATCTTCGTAGATAAACGCTTCGCCGGAAAATCCGTGGAAGAAATGGAAGAGGCAGAACAGGTCACGATCTTCCTCATTCTGCGGGAGGATCTGTCCATTCTGCCTCAAAAAGATACGATATTAAAATTAAATGACATTATTGTCATTCGCGGGGAGAATCCCTAATTTGTCTCCGTCGCAGTTTCCGTTGTCTCGCTTTCCGTTATCGTAGTATCTGTAGCTTCGGTGCTTTCTGTCTCTTCAGCGGTCTCCTCCACCTCCACCAGATCCTCCAGTGTATAATTGAATCCGGTCACCACGTTGGTGGCCACGACATACACTTTCATTTCAGAGGGAAATGCAATGTAGTACTGGCTGGTCATGGAATTCAGATTACCGACATTAATGATCACGCTGCGATCTGCAGTCTCGTACTGAATGGTACGCTCCGGATCCGCCAGTCCGTACTGTGACATATCCGTCACATTTTCAATCACCTGATCTGCCTTTAACGGTGCCACCTTCAGGATCATAGCCTTGATACGCTCCTGGTTCAGATTAAGGGAATGATCGTCCGTATAGTACCATGTTTCATCCTTTTTTCAAAGGCATAGGTCTCTCCCTCATATACATAGCGGAAGCTGGTAATATCATCGGAGTTCACATCCAACACCGTCTCCTGTGTATCCTCGGTGGTGGATGTCGCAGACGATGCATTTTTATTATACTGGCGGATGCCCAGGAATGCTGCCGCCAGCACCACCAGTGCCAGCAGCATTCCGATCATCTGTCTTTGTTTCTTTTTCATATCTATAACTCACGCCTTTCCCAATTATTTCTTCCGTCTGCGGAACCAGATCACGAATCCAGCGATCATACAGCCGACAGGCAGTACCACAGTAACCAGCAGCCCCAGCAGCAGAATCTGTGCGGAATCCACTACCAGATTAGATATCTCATAGCTTTTTACCGGAATGGATACCGAGGTCTCATGATCTGCCATTCCACTGAACGTATTGGTGAACAAAGTCAGGTTCGCACCGCTGACGACAGAATCTGCATCATCCGTGAACAGCTGCTCGCAACCGTACACGACCAGTGTCGCATCCCCATCATCCAAAGTCTTTACTGCCTCAACACCTAATGCGAAGGGACCATTCACATCATTTTCACCCTGTGAAAAATCCTGTGTATTGTTGACATCCTGTTTTGCAAATGCACTGTCGGAGGTGCTCAGGAATACATCATAGGTAATATCGCCGGTGGCTGTCTCGTCGGTACTTACTTCCTCCGGGACGATGATGCCCTGAGAATACGGCAGGAACAGATATTTTCCGTAGGTACCGGAGGTATAGCTGTCAGAGCTCTGTGTCGGCAGAATATAATACGGGCTTCTGTAGTAGCCGTTGGAATCATTCTCCACTACCAGTCCTTTGGCAATGCTCAGATTCATGTAGCTTAAGATAGCATCTATATTGGGTGTCTCCTCATCGGTATAACCGGTTACCAGGATGACTTTTCCACCGTTGTTCAGATAGTCGATCACCTTATCCTTATCATCGGATGAAAAATCGCTGGTGGCACCGTTAATGAACAGACAGGCCGCATCGTCAGGGATAGCATCCAGATCCATCAGATTTACGGTCTCATAATCCACATTTTCTTTGTTCAGTGCGGATGTAAAAGTGTTGCTTAAACTCAGTTCATTATGTCCTGTTGTCATATATACCTTGGGCATATCATCATTTAACACATAATCCAGTGCACTGGTGATCTGTCCTTCGCCATCATAACCGGTGGTCGTGGTGTTATAACTGTAGGTCGAATAGTCAAAATCATAGGAAGACTCATAGACATCGTTGTAATCAATGACCTTGCTGCGCTTGTCACTGACCACGATCAGGCTGTTCGTGCTGATGTTGCCGGTGGTGTACTGGGTATAGAACATCGGGTTAACGGTGGGATCCACATATTCCACGGTGATATGATCCGACAGATCATCGTATCTCTGCAAAGTCTGCCCCAGTGTGGTATCCTGATTGTCCTGATTTACCAACACATAGATTGTCACATCATCCTGCATATTTTTCACATAGTCGACGGTCTGATCTGTCAGGGAATACAGCTTCTGGCTGGTCATGTCGATTGCTGTCCAGCTGGAAGGCATCTCGCCCATGATAATATTAACGACTACTACCAGCGCTACAGCTACAGCGATCATACCGGTACTGTAAGCACTGAAGCTTAAGTTCTTCACGGACATGCTGTAACGGCGTTTCTGAATGGACTGTACCGTCAGGAACAGAACCAAAGCCGTAACGGATACATAATATACGATAGAAGATACATCCAGTGTGCCGTTTAGCAGGTTGGAAAACGGTGTGTAAAGGTCAAAGCAACGCAGCAGCTTTGTCAACAGATTGCCGGTGCTGGAAATAATGGAGCAGATGGAATCCATCATATATCCCAGGAACAATACTAAAAAAGTAAGTACTGCTGCGATGACCTGGCTCTCTGTCACGGAAGACAGGAACAGACCGATGGCAATGGCGGTCATCCCGAAGAGGAAATATGCCAGGATCGACAGATAGGCCTCTCCCATGGGAACACTGCCGTACTGCGCCATGATCAGCGGGTAAAAGCAGATGATTGCTACGGGAATGGCAAATATGGTTAACAGCGCCAGGAATTTTCCCATAACGATGCCGCCTACAGACACCGGTGCCGTCAGGATCAGCTGATCCGTCTTGCTCCGCTTTTCCTCCGCCAGAATACGCATGGTCAGGATCGGCACGGTCAGCATGAATAAAAAGGTAACGCTGGATACCACATACGCAAAATAAGGATATCCATTCATCAGGTTATAAACGCTAAAATACAGTCCCAGGAAAAACAGGGTGACTGCAATAAATAAAAATCCGATAAAGGAACGGAAATAGGATTTCAATTCTCTCTTATAAATGGCTAGCATATGATTCCGCCTCCTTTGTAGTTACAGTTTCTTTTTTCTCTTCTCCGGGCTGTGCTTCCTCTTCCGAAGCTTCTGTCTGCTGTGCGGCAGCATCTGACATTTCCGGCCTTTTTCTTTTTGAGAATAGTTTGTGCTTCTCCGGCTGTGTGGGTGCTACATCCTCGGTCAGTTCCAGGAAGATGTCTTCCAGAGACTTCTCCGCATGGGTCATCTCTAAAATAGGCAGCTTTGCATCTGCCAGTGCATAAAATACCTGCTCTCTGATATCTGCATTCTCTTTGGAGATCACTTTCAGTTTTGCAATATCTTTGGGAGCCTCGGTATTTTCTTCGATCCGGTCGATCTGTGAGATCTCCTGCAATGCACTCTTCACCGCAGCGATGCTTCCCTTTACTTCCAGATCCAGTTCCATGGAACCACTCATAAGCTTCTGCAGATTCTCCGGAGAATCACTGGCTACCAGCTTACCGTGGGCTATGATCATAATATGGTCGCAGACCGCACTGACCTCCGACAGAATATGGGAGCTGAGGATCACGGTATGATTCTCCCCCAGCTTGCGGATCAGATCACGGATCTCGATGATCTGTTTCGGATCCAGACCTACCGTGGGCTCATCCAGAATGATAACCTCAGGGTAGCCAAGGATTGCCTGCGCCAGTCCGACTCTCTGCCTGTAACCTTTTGACAGATTCCTGATCAGACGCTGCTGCATATCGGTGATCTGTGTCATTTCCATGACCTCATCAATCTGCTGCTTCCGCTCTTTTTTCGGCACTTTTTTCAGTTCTGCCACGAAATCCAGGTATTCTCTGACAGTCATGTCAACATACAGCGGCGGAAGCTCCGGCAGATAACCGATGGCACGCTTTGCCTCCTCCGGATCTTTTTGGACATCCTTGCCATCGATCGTCACAGTACCCTCCGTGGCTGCCAGATAACCCGTGATGATGTTCATGGTCGTGGATTTACCTGCGCCGTTTGGACCAAGAAAGCCGTAAATCTGTCCCTTTTCCACACGGAAAGAGAGATGATCTACGGCAATATGGTCACCATATTTTTTTGTAAGATTGCTTACTTCTATCATATTTGCCTCCCGGATATGATGTGATACCCCCACCTGATATCTACGGGTACCCGTAACTGATACCCACGAGTCCCCAGAACTGATACCTACGGATTGTTCCGTGCTGCGCACTCTCACAATCCTGCCCGCTATTCGTACATCGTGGGATTATCATCCCACTTTTGTACTCATATCGGGGCAAATCGAAAAGTCTCTCAACCACATCTGAGCAAGCTCATGTGGTCTCGGACTTTTCGATTTTGGTATCAGTATATGTCTCAAATGTCATGAAAAGGTGAAACATTTGTGAAAAATCTGTGAAGCCCCAACCCTTAAAGCTTCGTCACGGTCAGCGAAATGCTTAAATTTCCTGCCTCCGCCGCCAGATGCAACGGCAGCTTCGCCACAGGAATATCTTCAAAAATGAATTCCGGATCACCGGATGCGGCCGTCTGGAATAAAAAAAGTAATCCGTCCACATAGAGCACCACTTTTTTCTGATTGCTGTAAATTGTCAGAGAAAGTAATCCGTTCTCCTGACGATGCAGGGTGGAAAGTACCGGATAGAGCACCGGTTCGCTGCTCCACTTCGCCTGATAATAGTAATACCGCTCCGTCAGCGTTCTGCCATTCGCCGAAAGAAGTGCATCTTCTGCCGTTTCTCCGGATAATCCACGATATACCGGAAGATTTTCCGGTCTTATCCACAGGTCTCCCGTAAGGAATCCACGCTTTCTGCACAGGCTGTAAAACGTTCTCACTTCGGAGCAGTTCACCCCCTCTGCCCCGGTCCCGGTTCCTTCCAGCCGGATCACATTTACCCCCATCCGGACCAGCCGTTCCAGATCTCTTCGTACCTGCTCCACCCTCGTCCCGGCATCACTGATCTGCGGGGGAAGCCGGTAGACTACTTCATGTGGCAGAAACTCTTTTTCATTGAGAAAGATTCCCTTTTTATCGATGACATGCACGTCATAAATTGCCAGTTCCTGCTGCCAATACATTTCCACTTCCCCGGTTATATCCTCAGCATGATCTGATTCTTCCTCGTTCTTTATACCCCCCATATTTTCTCCATACTCCACGGTTCCGAACCTTCCCTGCGCCTTCACCAGATAGACATAGGGATCCCGCATGCCGTCCCAGAGATGCGGCCGCAACAGCAACGCCGTCATGGAATCCGCTTCTTCTGATGAGTATTGCCCATGAAAAACAAGGCGTTCGCCCTCCGCACCTTCCCAGATCTCAATCTGTAAAGCGGACAGCAAACGCCCTATCTTTTCCGGCAGGGCAAATTCCAGATAAGCCTTGCCATTTTCCAGTTTTGTTGTAATTCCAAGATCGTCTCTCATCTGCATTTCTCTTTCCTGCCTTTCGCATTCTGTTACTAAGAGTTTTTGCAGATAACATTTTATTTATGCCGGGAATCCATCTTTCCCGCACACTATTATTACATGGGACAAGACCTGCGGCCGGGCACTTCCTCTCCAGATACATAACCTGCATGAAATTCCATATTGATGTCCCGAAGCTCCTTCTCCCCGTCGATGTATGCCTGATACATTTCCGCCAGTCCCGAACTGCAGCCATCACAGTTGGCTTCCATATATCCCAGAGACTCCGCAACGATCTGCTCCCGCTCTTCTTTTGTGGTATCCTTAATCAGATATCCTGCCATTTTCTTTTCCTCTCTTGTATTTCTTTTACAGCCAATGTATCACAGCAATCTGCCGGGTGCAAGTTTTTCTCTGCATTTAGAGTAATCGAAAATCTACGACCGAAGAATTCTCTCATAGATCTGCAAATCCTCATTCTTAAACACATTAAAGATCACATTTTTGACACTGCTGTCAGGAGTCTCCTCCAAATACTCCTGTACCGTCTGTACGGCAATCTGCGCCGCCTTGTCGTTCGGAAAGCAGAATACCCCAGTGGATATACAGCAGAACGCCACACTTTCTAGCCCGTATGCCGATGCCAGTTCCAGACAGGACAAGTAACAGGACCGAAGCAATGCGCAATGTTTCTCCGTCAGCTTTCCCTGCACAATAGGGCCTACGGTATGCAGGACATAGCGGCAGGGCAGATTGTAGGCTTTCGTGATCTTCGCCTGTCCGGTGGGTTCCTCATGCCCCTGTTCTCCCATTTTGCTTCTCCTATGCTCGTTTCTGCTCTTTTTACGCTCTCCTGTAATGAAATCATTATATCCCCCATCGCCGGGATCCGTAAAGCAGGCACAATAAAGTGCCCCGGTTACCCAAAAAATACTATTGGGACAAACATATAAACCTGCAATTGAAATATTTTTACGTTTTTGTAACAATAGGAACAGGAACCTTCGTTATGACTCATAGAAAGGCCTGGGAACAACAAATGATATATCTGATGATGATCGACGCCGAAGAAGACAAACAAAAGTTTGCGATTCTCTATGAAACCTATCGGCACCTGATGATGAAAGTAGCTCTGAATGTGCTGAAGGATACTTTTCTTGCGGAAGATGCCGTACATGAGGCATTTATAAAATTGCGAAAAACATGGAAAAAATAGGGGAAATCGGCGCCACGGCGACGAAACGCTACCTGCTTACCATAACGAAAAATGCGACTATAGATATTTACCGGAAGCGAAACCATCAATTTCAACGGGAAATCTATGTGGATGAGCTGGAAGAATGTAATGTCCCGGTGACTTATGCGGAGACGGATGTGGATGACGGAATACTGGACATCCTTAGGTGCCTGCCCGTAAAATACCGGGATGTATTTCTCCTCAAATACTCCGGCAATATGGACAACGATGAAATCGCAAAAGTATTAAATATCACCGAGGGAACGATCCGGCAGCGATTATCCCGGGGAAAGATTATGATACAGGAAGCTTTGAATAAACGGGAGGAAAATAATGAGATCCATGGAAGTAACGGATGAATGGCTCTATCAGTATATGCCTGTGGTGGACAATGCCATGATAAAAGCATTGGAAGGTCAGGTTGATGAAGACTATGTATTTTCAAAACGATTTGAACGGAAAATGAAAAAAGTGATCCGTCACGAAGCCCATCCGATGCTGACCGGTGCGCAACAGCTCCTGAAACGCGTGGCAATCTTTTTCACAGGTATCGTATGCGCCGGGCTGGTTCTGACGTTAAGTGTGGATGCTTATCGGGATAAGTTTTTCATGACACTAAAGACCCTGTGCGAGGATGCTACGCAGTATAACTACTCTTCCGAGGAAAAAGATGCGGTACTCACTCCCACGATACCGACCTGCATCCCGGAGGGCTATACAGAGACAGACCGAAGAGACAGTCCTCTTTTTTGTGAAATTTTCTATGAAAACAATGCCGGAGAACAACTCATCTGGGAGCAAATGCTAATTTCCGCAAATAATGCCCTGACACTCGTATTAGACAATGAATACGATGCCGAAGAGGAACATGTCATCGGCGGTCACATTGCCACGGTATATACTTATGTGGATGGTTACGCCATGGCTTATTATGAAGCTGACAATTATGTATACGTGATCACCGCAGATCACATGACCGCCGAGGAAATGTTTCAGCTCATTGCCAGTATGGATATCTGATTGTATAATAAAATAAAAAGGAGGCAAGAACCATGATGCGAAATAAAAAATTAAGAACCGTTTTCTGCGGCATTCTGATTTTTCTGCTCGTATTTGCCTTATTTTGCCTTGGAGACTACGGGATCCACTATTATCATACTCCCATCAAAAAGGATTATGACTATACCGGAACCGGAATGCTGGTCAGTCTGACGGAACCGGATACCTTCGAACAGGTATCGGTGGAGATCCACGGGAAAGCCTTACATTATCTCTGGGGGAATCAGGAAGACGCCATAGCGGGAAATGTCTGGATGAACGGAGAGAGGCTTTTCGTGGAAGGTGCGGATGACATAGGATTCTATGCACCTTTTATCGATGAAGAACCCTATTACTCCTGCCTGACCGAATCTGTAACAAATATCCCGGGAAATATGTTTCTTATCTCCCGGGATCTGAAAACCGTATTCTGCGGTGTACTTATGGACGGGAAAGAATTTCTGCTGATAATACCGGCAGAAAATAAATCGGATGCCGACCGTACCCTGAAATCCGGTCTGGAACAGTCCCAGCCTCTTTCCCGTTGGCTGAGTGACTATCCCTTATTCCTGTAACTGTCCGTCCACAATACGCACGATACGTTTCGCAGACTGTGCTACGCCCAGGTCGTGGGTGATCATGACAATGGTGTTGCCCATATCGTTTAGTTCCCGGAACAGCTTCAGTACTTCCTTGCCGCTGGTCTGATCCAGAGCACCGGTAGGCTCATCCGCCAGAAGGATCGCCGGCTGTCCCACCAGTGCTCTGGCAATGGATACTCTCTGCTTCTGTCCGCCGGACAATTCGTTGGGCTTATGTCCGATACGATGATCCAGCCCCAGCAGTTTGATAGTATTTTTACACTTTTCTTCTGCTTCCTCATGAGTCATGCCACGCATCAGCAGGGGCATGATAATATTCTGCATGACATTATAGGTCGGGATCAGCTGATAGTTCTGGAAAATGAACCCGATCTTCTGGTTGCGTACCATGGTCAGATCGTCCTCCTTGGTCTTGTGGATTGCCATGCCATCCAGATAATATTCCCCACTGTCCATCACATCCATACAGCCGATCATATTCATTAACGTAGTCTTACCGGAACCGGAAGGGCCTAAGATTGCCACATATTCTCCCTTATTTACCTGAAAATTGATGTCCTTCAAAATCGGCAGACGCTCCTCTCCCAGCATATAGCCTTTATTTATATTTTTCATGGTGATCATTGCGTTTTCCATCATAATCCTTACACCTTTCGCACTACTCCTGATTTAAAGCTTCTACGGGGATCAGTCTCGATGCCTTATATGCCGGATAGAAGCCGAAGATGCTTCCGGTGAGGACACCAAACAACAGCGACAATACTGCACCCTGTACCGACAGGGACACTCTCACGTTGAACAGCTGCACGAATGGCGTAATTCCAAGAGCCACCAGCACCCCCAGTACGGCTCCTACCAGACTGGTAAAGCTTGCCTCCAATAAAAACTCCAACAGGATATCCTTCCGGGAACAGCCCAGTGCTTTCAAAATACCGATCTCGTTGGTACGCTCCTTGATGGATACAAACAGCACGTTCATAATACCGATACCGCCAACGATAAATACGATCACTGCCATGGAGATCAGCAGTAAGGTCAAAGTCTCATTGGAAGCGGAGGCTGCCTCCATCTTGCTTCCGGCATCGCTGATGGTAAATGTGGTATTGGGATAGCTCTCTTTTAAGGCACTCTCCACATCCGTCATTACGGTATCCACCTGATTCACATCCTCCGCAATGACCGTGATGGTTGGACTGATATTCGTACCGGTAATGTATTTGATGCCGGTTTCGTAAGGTATATAGATCGCCGTATCCGGACTGATGCCGGATGCCACAGTTCCCATCTCGGATAGTACCCCTGATACTATATAGGGGCGGCCATCAATATAGACTATACCGTCATAAGCATCGTAGGCGCTGCCAAAAATTTCCTTTGCCACGGTGGCACCCAGTACGCACACCTTTTCCTTGCTCTCGTTGTTTTCTTCTGTGAGGAAATCCCCGATGGCCATTTCCAGATTACTGATGGCAGCATAATTGTCCTCCACACCGGCAATGGTGTAATAGGAAGCAGAGGTCATATCGCCTCCCTCCACCGATGCTGTAGTGGAATAAGAGACCGTAGTTGCAGAGATTCCCGATACAAAAGTCGCCAGATCATCACAGTCTTCACTGGTCAATGTCACGGCTTCGCTCTCTTCCTCCTGTCCGAATCCGAAAAATCCGCCGAAATCCATGCCACCGCCGGGACCACCAGACGTACCGCCGCCGGAACCTCCTCCGGGTCCTCCGCCCATATTGGTGACGGTAACGCTTCCTCCACCGCCCGGCATTTCAAAGCTAAAACCACCACTGTCACTGCTGTCACAGGAAATATCAATAGCTCCGGCATTCAGATTCTTGAACTGCTCCGCCACTTCTTCTTTTCCACCGGTACCTATCGCCAGCACCAGCATTATGGTGGCGGATCCCACAACGATACCGATGGAAGTCAGGATCACTTTGAATTTATTCTGTGACAGGTTCAGCCACACCAGACGCAATATTTCGGATAATCTCATATTCTACTTCTTCCCTTCCATTGACCTTACTTTCCCACAGGTCTCCGCTCTACTTCGTAATGCTGCTTTCGATCAATACGGTATCTCCTTCTGCAATATCTCCGGAGATCTCCACATTAGAGCCATCTGACAGTCCTGTCGTTATTTCCTTTTTCACAATGCTGCCCTCTGCTGTCTTCACTTTTACATAAGTCTTGTCATCCTCTGTGATAATGGCTCTGCGTGAGACATACAACACTTCTTCCGTTTGTTCCGTAACGAAAGTCACATCTGCGGTCATGCCCTGGAACAGTCCTGAAACATCCCCTTCTAATGTGACAGTTACGTCATAAGTTATGTTTCCACTGGAATCCGATGTCGCATCTCCGATAACCGTCACCTTTGCCGTAAAGATATCTTCCGGATATGCCGTCAATGCAATATTCGCCGCAGATCCCAGAGAGATATCCGTCATGTCATCTTCATCCACTGTTACCGTCATGGTCACTTCATCCATATCATACAAAGTGACCAGAGAGGTTCCGGTGCTGATCTTGTCTCCTGCTTCCAGTTCCACACTGGTGATCACACCGTTGTATCTGGCGCATACCGCGTTGCCATCGATATAGGTGCTGAACTCGTTCCATTTTTCCAGAGTCTCATCGTAGGTTTCCTGCTGATCGGACAGATCCTGTTCCAGATACCCCAGCGCAATATCGTAAGTCTCCTGTGCGGTATTGTAAGCCAGCGTCCGCAGTTTTTTTGTCTCGGCTGCGGTCAGTTTTCCCTGCTCCAGTTCCCGCTTTGCTTTATTATAAGCGGTCTCGGCTGTGGTCACATTTTCTTCTGCCTGCTCTACCTTCTGTTCCAGTTCTTCCTTCTGCTGTTCCAGAGAGTCCGCAGTAGACTGTGCCTGTGTCGTCAGCTGTGCAAAATAGACATATCCATAGGTATCATCTGCCGGATCCGTATTGTTCAGACTGTATTGGCAGTTGGATAATACCTGTGCCGCATCTTCGTAAGCAGTTGTTACTTCCTCCAGCTGTGCCTGATAATCTTCCAGACTGGTCTGCGCCTGCTCCAATGCGCTTGCTGCAGAATCTACCGCATTCTGTAGCTCCTGCAGTGTGGTGCTGTATTCGGTATCAATATAACTGCCATAGGCAGTGCTGCTGTCATAAGTATATTTTGCCTGCTGTCTGGACAGGGTCTGGTCAGCCTCTACGGCCTCCAGATCTGCTTTTGCTTTCTCAACGTTAGACTGCAGTTCGTCTTCCAGGTCGGAGACACTGTCTTCTTCCAGCAGGTACAGGGGATCTCCCTCGGACACCTGCTGCCCCACGGAGACCACTACCTCTGCCACGGTCAGGGTAGAATCGTCACCATTGCTGCCGGAGCTGCTGCCGCCCATATTGAAGATCTGACCAAACATGTCTAAGCCTCCCTGAGCTCCGCCGCCGGAAGCACTCATGCCGCCAAAACCACCGGAACCAGAGCTGCTGCCGGCAGTACTACCGGAGGAGCCGCCGGAGGAACTGCTGCCGGAAGTATCCGTTCTCTGCAGGGCACTCATATCCAGATCAAAGGTCTGATCCACCGTACCGATGTCCACGGAACCGCTCTCCGTCACACCTTTGACCAGTGTACCGTATTTTACCGTGGTCTCTTTATAAATGACTTCCGTGTCGGAACCACCGGAGAGACCAATGGCACCAGCCACTACAGCAATCACACAGACACCACAGACACCTGTGGTGAGCTTGCGTCTTTTCGACCAGCTTTTCCATGATCCAATCCGGCGCATTTGATTTCTTATATTTTCTTTGATCTTTTTCCCATTTTCATTCTGCTTCATAACTGTTCCCAATCATTCCTGTCTGTTTCTCAACATTTGCTCCATCCGCTTGATTTATTGTCCTCCGGGACCGCGCGGCATTCCGCCGCCGAAGCTGCCGGAATTACCACCCCCGGGACCACCCTGGGGCATGTCACCGCCTCCCGGCATCTGCATATCCTCCGACATCTCGAACTCCGTATCACTGCCGACTGCGGTATCAGAACCGCTGCCGGAATCGGCAGTCTCCTCCGTACTCTTGACTTCTGCCTCGGAGCTGACCTTACTTGCCAGGTAGATGGTATCGCCCTCTTCCAGTCCTGACAGGATCTCAATGTCCACACCGTTGGTAATGCCGGTCTCTACCTCCGCCAATTCCCTGCCACCCAGTGCTGTCTTACGATAGACATAGGTCTTGCCATTCTCTTCTACGATCGCCTTACGGGATACATAGAGGACATCTTCTTTTTCTTCGGTAACGAAGATCACATCTGCCGTCATGCCGCCGTAGAGCTGCTCCAGTTCACCTTCCACGCTGATCTCCACAGTGTAGCTTACCGTGTTGCTGTAATCGGAAGTAGCCGTGGTATTGATGGAGAGGATGCTTCCGGTATAGGAATCCTCCGGGTATGCCGTAAAGGTGATATCTACCGCATCTCCAACCTGCAGGTCCACAATATCCTCCTGGGTCACATCCACGGAGATTCTCATGTCATCCGACGTTGCATAGGAAAACAGAGCTCCTGTCGTCGTCAGGCGATCTCCCGCTTCGTAGCTGACCTCTGTGATCACACCATCCTCTGTGGCATAGAGAATACCATCACTTCCGACGAAATCTTCAAAGGCCTCTAACTGTTCTTCCCGTTTTTCTTTCGTCTCTTCCGCTTCCTGTAAGGTCTCCTTCAGATCTTCCACGGTAGCGTTGTAGGTAGTCTGGGCGTTCTGCCCGGTGATCACCGCTTCCTGATAGGTCTCTTCTGTATCCAGCTTGTCAATTTTCTGTTTTGCTTGTGCTGCCGCCAGCTGATTGGTAAGCTCAGTGATGGCATTTTCATTATCTGTTACCGCAGTTTCTGCCTGTGTCAATGCTGATTTTGCCTGTTGATATTTTGTTCTTGCGCTGAGATAACCGTTCTGGATCGTCATGAAATTCACTGTATTATCGGTTCCGGCACCTTCATAGCCTTCCTTTGCCGCTTCGTAGGTCTCCAACGCATCCTGATAATCTTCCTGTGCTTGCGTCAGTTTCTCCTGCAAAGATGCGGTATTCGCCTGCTTCTGCTCCAGCTGTACCTGCAGAGACGCCACATTGTTCGTCACGCTGGTCCCGGAAGTATTGCGGATGGATGCCGCATAGGAAGCACTGATCTTCTGGGTATCATAATCCGTCTGGGCTTCCAGCAGGGACAATTCATAAGTACTCTCTGCCTCCGCGTAGTCGGACTGTGCCTTCACTACCGCATTCTGCAACAATGCCCGAACCGCCTCTACGCTGTCTTCCGTGAATTTCAGAAGTTCCTCGCCTTCCATGACACGCTGCCCGCTGGCGGCGTAGATCTCCTCTATCTTCAGATATTTTTGTACGGTATCATCGTCATCATCACTGTCATCCTCGTCATCATCACTGACGTCCAGATTCAGATCGTAATCTATGGATTTTGTGTTGTATTCCAGAGAGCCGCTCTCAGTAACACCTACCTTTAATGTACCACGCTCCACCGTCTCTTCCTTGTAGATCCACTGTTCTTTCTGAAGTAACGGTGCAATAAACACGGTATAGCAGGCTGCCAGGATCAGCAGAAGTAATGCGATCCCCGCCAGGATCAGCTTCTTCTGTTTCTTTGTGAGGGATTTCAGTTTTTCAAAATGTGGTCTTTTTAATTTCATGACTGTGTCTGTCCTCCCTGCTGTTCATTTGCATTTTCCGTAGATTCCCCGTTGTCGGAGCCGCCTTTCGGCATGCCACCGTTTTCCGGCACTTCTCCGCTGCCCGGGACTCCTTCCGGCATGCCACCGTTTTCCGGCACTTCTCCGTTACCCGGGGCTCCTTCCGGCATCTCACCATTTTCCAGCTTTTCGCCGCCTCCGGGACCGCCCTGCGGCATCGCATCGCCGTCGGACACATCGTCAGGTCTGCCCTGCATACTCTGTCTCTGCTGTAACTGCTCGATCTCTTCCTCCGTCATGCCGAAGACTACGGTGACGGATTCGTTGGCACTTAAACTGTCCTCCTCATCTTCTACATTGATCTGTACCGTCACGCTGTAAGTGACACTGGTACGGCTGCTAGACGAGGATACCGGATCAATGGCTGTGATCACACCGGTATATCCGCTGCCTGCGGAGGACTGCACATAAGCACTGTCGCCTACAGTCAGTTTTGTAATATCCGACTGATCTACCGATACGGTGACCGTCAGCTCCTTCGGATTGCTGTAAACGAATACCACTGCATCGGAAGTCAGAGCCTGCTCCGCCCGCACCATGGTCCGCAGGATCGTTCCATCCTCAGATGCATAGAAATATCTGTCCCCCACACTGCTTTCAAACAATTCCAGATTTGCCTTCGCATCGTCATAAGTACTTTTCAGTGCTGCCAGATCGGACTTAGCTTTTTCCACCGTAGTGTTATAATCGCTCTCTGCCCGCTCTGCGCCGGACAGGGAAGTCTCATAGGTCAGCTTTGCCTGCGCCTGCTGGATCTCATAATTTTCCTTCGCCTCCGTGACGGCCTGCTGAAGGCTGGGAAGCTTCAACTGCAATGTCTGTAAGTTAAAAGAAGCATTGGTGACTGCATCCTCATATTTTTCCTGTGCTTCTTCCAGATCCTTCAGGTTCTGTTCCAAAATGCTGTATATGGATGCCAGAGTTTTCACATTCGAGGAATTGCTGTCCTGTCTACTGCTGCCCAGCACATTGCCTGCGGTTCCACCCGCTTGCACAGATCCGGCTGACCCGCCGGTGATCTGGGACCAGCCAATTCCCCACTCATCCAGTTTATCCGTCAGGGCTTTCAGGTTCTCATCATAGATTGCCTGATATTCATCTACCTTAAAATAACTCTTATAGGAACCGTCATTTACATAGGATTCATACTCTGCTATATCATCCTCCGCATCCTGCAATTCCTCTTCCGCCCTGGCCACAGCACTCTGCAGACTTTCTACCGTCTCATCATAGACTTCCTTAGCCTGTTGTCCGGTGAGAATGGCACTGTCTCTCGTATACTCCGCTGTGATCAGGTTCTGCTCATATTCGATAGCTCCGGTGCGATATGCAAGCTCCGCATCCTCCAGTGCTCTCTCCAGTTCCTTTCTCGCTTCCGCCACACTTTCTTCCGTCAGCTTCAAAATCTTATCCCCGGCAGTTACTTCTTCTCCAGACACGGCATATACTTCCTCTATCTCCAGATTGGTCGTCAGATTCTCCACATCGAAGGTCTCCTCCGTAATACCGACATTGGTAACACCTGACGCAGCAGTCATATCCTCCGTGAAGGTCAGTCCCGCCATATTACCCGGCATGGATAATTCTGACCGATTGCCGTTTCTATGTAATACCACCACTGCTGCCAGAGAACCGCCACCCAGCGTAAGTACCAGTACCAGCGCAACGATGATCCATTTTTTGTTTTTCTTTTGGGAAAAAATTATCTGCTTGATCTCTTTGTTCTTCACGGCAAACCTCCGATTGCTATTCCGTCCAAATTCCATTGTTTTCTCAAGTATAGTTGGATTTTGTATTGAAAAAGTGTTCACTCTGTGAAAAATCTGTGTCCTGTAGAAGCTTTCCCCCTGCCTGCTTCTATGCAATTGCACAAATAAAGCACAAAAAGAAGGCCCTGTTGGAGACTGCTTTCGCAGAAGTCTCTAACATGACCTTCTATCATAAGCTTACGAATTCGTGCTATCACGCTAATATGCCCGGTAAAACAAATCATCGCTTCGCAGCCATTTGTTTTCCCTATAGCTTATTTATTTTTCCGGGAGATACAGATATCCTCCAGGTTCTGCGCGCCCTCCGGCCCGATGGGTCTGCCGCCTGTGGTGATACCCCATCCTGCACGGATCTTGATAATATCGTCGATCTGTCCCTGGGACAACAACGTCTTCTTCCCTAAGATGAAGTTGTTCATCATCAGGATCTTCGCATAATATTCCGTGGTCTCCATGCGGTAATAAGCCTGCATGAGATTGTCACCCCAAGTCAGCGCGCCATGGTTTGCTAACAGTACTGCATTGAATTCCCGGCAATAGGGAGCTACCGCTTCCGGCACTTCCTCTGTGCCCGGCAGGGCAAAATGCACTAGCGGCACACAGCCCAAGGACAGTACCCCTTCCATCAGCACCGGTTCTTCCAGACTGATGCCTGCGCAGGCAAACGCCGTTGCTGTAAGGGGATGTGCATGTACCACACCCTGTACCTTCGGGTTCTCCTTGAATACTCTGAGGTGCATCTTGATCTCGCTGGAAGGCTTGTGCGTTCCCTCCAACACATTCCCGTCCAGATCCAATTTTACCAGCATGTCCTCTGTCATAAATCCCTTAGAAACTCCCGTTGGTGTTGCCCAGATCTCATTATCTCCGACTTTACAGGAGATATTTCCGTCGTTCGCTGCCACGAAGCCGCCCTGATACATCCTGCGTCCTACCTCTAAGATCATCTGTTTTGCCTGTGCATCTGATATATATTCCATACTAATCTCCATTCCGCAGACGATTCCTTCCGTCGGAGGAATCCTCCTTTTCCGTTCCGGCATGCAATAATATATTACCTTATTGCCCTTCTCCTTGTCCAGCTGATATTCCCAATAATTTTTTATGCATGCTTCCTAACATATTCTTTCGTAACTAATTATCTTTCCCTAGGTATTGTACCACATTTCTATTCTTTTTTATGATACTAAAATACTTATGACCCGCCCCGATATGAGCATAAAAGTGGGATGATAATCCCTCGATATGCGAGTAGAGGGTAGGGTGCCATGTGCCAGTGGCACATGTTTAGCACGGACCGAAGCGGAATGAAATATCTTCTCATGTCTATACAAAAAAACGTCAAAATGCTATAATTAAATTTAAATCACTTTGCCAACACATACGAAGGAAGCATAGCACTATGACACGGAAGAAAGTTAAATTTTCTCATACCAAATGGCTGCTGCCGTTATGGATACTTCTTATCGGCAGTATTGTCTTATATATGATCGCTCATGCGGTACAGCAGAACGACTCCAGGCACATCCGCACTCTTGCGGAACTAAATGCTGTAACCTACGGTGATAACATGATCGCAGATCTGAATGCCGGTATCAATATCACGGATACACTGGAGCAGCTTCTGATCAGTACGGACGGCAGAATCGACAAATTTGATATCATTGCGGACAGAATGATGGCAGATTACGTCCGGAGCATCCAAGTGGCTCCCGGGGGCATCGTAACAGATATCTATCCCGCCGAAGGCAACGAAGCAGGTAAAATAGACCTGATCCATGACAAATACCGCGGAGAGACCGTAAATTACAGCATTGCTAATGATGTGCTTATCATACATGGTCCTTTCGAGCTGGAGCAGGGAGGACACGTCCTTTCGATCCGTAATCCAGTTTTTTTACAGGATGAGAAGGGAACTCCATATTTTTGGGGCATGACTATGGTTATCATCAAGGTTCCTGATATTTTTCAGCATTCCGCTGATGCCTTAACCAATTTCGGTTATCAATACCGGCTATCGAAGACCATCTCACCTCTGACCGATGAATATACCGTGGTAGACCAGTCGGAGGAGACTCTGATGGATCCCGTCTCTTATGATTTTACTCTGGGAGGCTGTAGCTGGAAGCTGGAAGTCATGCCCACCGGTGGCTGGAAGAATGGCACACTTTTACAACTGATAGTATTATGTGGCATTGCAGTGATCCTACTACTGGTGGTTCTAACGATATCTATACTATTCGTTGACGAGCAGCGCAAAAAATTTCGCAGACTCTCTCTGACGGATTCTATGACCGGTCTCTTAAATCGTAACGGATTTAATTTGCAGCTGGAGGAGTATCTGGAGGGAAACAAGCAGAAAAACTGTGTCGGTATATTACTTGACGTGGATAATTTTAAATTTATCAATGATGTCTATGGTCATACTATCGGTGATCAGGTTCTATTGCAGCTTTCACAATCCTTAGTGCAGGCTTTTCCGGATAATTCCATTATTGCCAGAAATGGCGGTGATGAGTTCTGTATTATCCTGAAGGATTGCAGTGCAGAAGAGGCTGCCCCAATGATAGACGCTTTCAGCAAGGCGTCCCGCTCTTTTTCAGCCAAAGGCGTCGAACACAATTACAGCATTTCCCTGGGCTATGCGGAATACCCCGCCAACGCAGAAAAAGTCTCTGACATTCTCCGTTATGCTGACATTGCACTCTATGAGGTAAAATTACAGGGAAAACATGGTGCTTTGGCCTACCGGCCGGATTTCCACAATTCGAAACGGACACAGCTTGGTTTTTCATTATCGGATGTTTCTGACAACCTGCCGGGTGCCTTTTTCATCTACCGGGCCGAAAAGGAGGATGAACGCATCCTGTATGCTAATCAGGAAATGCTTCAGCTGACAGGATGTACGGATCTGGATGATTTTATGCATTTTACGAAACATCAATTCCGTAATCTGGTGCATCCTGAAGATCTGACACAGGTAGAAGAAAGCATCTGGCAACAGATAGAATCCGGCATGAACGGATACAATGATTATGTCAAATACCGACTTGCTGTCAAAGATGGAACTTATAAGACGGTTCTGGATTATGGGCGTATCGTGGAGAGTGAACATTATGGCTCGGTTTTCTATGTGTTGGTAGTGGATTGCGAATTTATCAAAACACACTACGATGATTAATCATAAAAATAAAAGAATAACAAACTTTCCTCCGGGGCATACTGGTTCCGGAGGAATTTTTATATGAAAGATCAGATTAAGTCTTACTTACAACGTTTGAATCACGGAGAAGCTCTGGAAAATGTCCAGGCGGATTTCGTCCGGGAATGTAAGGATGTGGATCCTTCCGCAATTATGCAGGCCGAACAGGAGCTGCTACGGGAGGGTACTTCCATCGAAGAATTGCAGCGGCTCTGTGATGTGCATTCCGCCCTGTTCCATGGTTCCACGACAGAAGAGAAAATTACCAATGCCGAAAAAACAGCAGCCCCTTCTCTAGCTGCCCAGAAACTACACTCTAAAGACCTAAAGGACCAACGGCTCTCCGCCGCTGCCGCCCTGATCCAGATCTCCGGACATCCCCTGCAAACTTTTACGCTGGAAAATGCAGCACTGGAAAAGCTGATTGCCCGTGCGAGGCAGGCATTGGAAAATAATGGAATTTCCAATGAACTGCTTGACGAGCTGCGCCAGATTGCTATCCACTATGCCAGAAAGGGAGACTTACTTTATCCACATTTGAAGGTACAATATGGGATCAGCGGCCCCTCTGCAGTCATGTGGACAGTGGATGATGAGATCCGGGATGAACTGAATGCGCTTGCAAAACAAAAACACCAAAAAGAAACCGATGCATGGAAACAACGTTTGAATGCCGTATTAAACCGCATGGAAGAAATGATCTACAAGGAATCCAATATCCTCTTCCCCAACTGCGCACTGAATTTCTCGGAGGAGGAATGGTATCACATCTACCGGGATGCCAAAGATTATGCGGAATGCTTCGGTATCCGGGGTGACAGTTGGGAGGCTGCGGAAGCACATCTGGCTGACACTGCCTCTACGGTTGGCACCATGTCTGCGGAACATGCTTTTGCAGATGGTGAGACCAGAATCCACCTTCCCGGCGGCAGTCTGACCCTGTCACAGCTGACCGCCATGTTGAATACGATTCCTTTGGAGATTACCTTCGTGGACATCGATAATGTCAATCGTTATTTTAACGAAGGCCCCAAGGTATTCAAACGTCCCGGCATGGCATTGGACCGTGAGGTCTTCACCTGTCACCCGCCTAAAATCGAAGAACAGGTTCGCCGCATTATCGGAGAATTCCGTGCAGGGAATCTGGACCAGGTACCGGTCTGGATGGACAAGGGCGGCCGGACATTCTTAGTGACTTATTACGCTGTCCGGGATAAGCAGGAGCAATATCTTGGAACACTGGAACTGGTACAGGATATGGAATTCGCAAAAGAGCACTTCCGCTAGGACAGTGCTCTTTTTACCGAACATAATGTAGTCATCCGGCTCTTTTGATCTCTTTTTTCGTTATAGTTTTTAATCCTTATATTCCAGTCCAAAATAATCCAGGTATACCTTAAATCTATCCTGAGCAGTCAGACAAGTGTCCATAAGATATCCCTGTTCGTTCTTCCATTCCTTCAGACCTCGATAGTAGAATTCCTTTATATCATCCTCTATAATAAAAGGGGTAATTCTATTACGGAGACACTCCTTAAACATAATTAATCTTCCAACGCGACCATTTCCATCCTGAAAAGGATGTATCTTCTCAAATTCATAATGAAATTGTATTATTTCCTTCAACGTCTTTTGTTTTGAAAGATTATATCTGCTTAATAAATTCCGCATTTCTCCGGGTACTTCGGCGGGCTTTGCGGTTGCGCTTCCTCCGACATCATTTTCAAAACGTTTATACTCACCAACAGCAAACCACGTTTTTCTACTATCTGAAGTTCCGGATTTCAAAATATAATGTAACTGTTTAATAAATGCTTCACTCAGGGGATAGTTTGCTAACTCTATTATTTGATCAATGCATCGGAAATGATTGGCTGTTTCAACAATGTCATCCACATTCACAACTTCATCCTGAATTCCAATCGTATTCGTTTCAAAAATATATCTGGTTTGATCATGGGTCAAGCGGCTACCTTCCATATGATTCGAATTATATGTCAGTTCGATCTGAACCTTATGATATATTCCTCCCGGTATCCCTGCTTCCTTTTCCATTTTTAATCTGGTCAAAAGATCATTTGCTATTTTTTCCGCTCGTTTCTTTCTGACCGGCTTTACGGCATCCTCTGGAATCCTCCATGTTTTCCCATCAAGAATTACACCCGGAATTTTTCCATGGGCACAATAATTTCTTACACTTCTTTCTGATAAATTCCATTTTGCAGCTATTTCATTTACATTTACATATTTCATACACAACCTCCGCAAAACTACTCACCGGAAATATTATATCATTATCGGCAATATATCCAAAACTTTTTTCTTTTAAATTTCATTTATATTTTGCCGATAAGAGTCGCTTAATTCTTCCTGTGCTTCCTCTACGTAAATGTGTGCGTTTTTCAGATTCCACCGGATCTCTTCTTCGGTAACAGCACGTTTTACTTTCCCGGGATTGCCGATGACCAGTGAATTATCCGGAATCTCTACGTTCTGTGTCACCAGTGCTCCGGCACCGATGATGCAGTTTTTCCCGATCTTACAGCCATTCATCAGAATGGCTCCCATACCGATCATGGTATTGTCGCCGATCTTGCAGCCGTGGATGATCGCACCGTGTCCTATGGTCACATGGTCTCCGATCTCCACCGGATATCCGCTGCCCAGATGTACTACTGCATTGTCCTGAATATTGCTCTCTTTTCCGATGACAATGGAGTCTCGGTCGCCCCGGACCACCGCATTGTACCATATTCCGCTGTTTTCTCCGATCGTCACATCTCCAAGCACCACTGCTCCAGGCGCTATAAATGCTGTATCATGGATCTGCATATATATTTTCTCCTCTGTTCTATCTATATTTATTATGCTACTCTTCCTTACAAAGTGCAGTTTACCACATTTTTCCTAACCATATAAACCTTATATTTTACTTTTTTTCCTACCAAAAAGGAGACACTATAAATGTCCCCTTTTGTTACAATCTTTACAGACAGTCTCCTGTCTGGCATTGTATCTCATATTCTATTCTGCTCATTCGCAGTAAAATGAGTCCCTGTATCCCGGCGCTGTAATATTTGATTCCATGCTCTGCAGCATACTCTGCCAAAAGTGCATTTCCAATATCCTCCGCATCCGTGATAATGGCATTCGGCTGTACTGTTTGCAGCCACTTTTGTCCATTTGAGGTATAGGTGCCGTGATGATTCGATTTCATTACATCTGCTTTCAGAAGATCACCATATTGCTCTGCCAGTTTTTCTTCCATCTCTATATACAAGTCTCCACCGGTGAGATATTTTGATCTTCCATAGACAAATTTCATCAAAATAGATACATTGTTCACGCTCTCATCATTTCCGACACATTTCTCCAGATCCTCAGTCGTCGGATGATATGCGGTTATACGTACATCCCCTACCGTCCACTGATATCCCGCCAGGACATTTTCATAAACATGTGTCCCTTTCTGCTTAAGATATTCCTCAAATAAGGGCTCCTGCTTACTGGATGCTATATAGGAGCTTCGATAACAGGCATCAATCCCTCCTCCATGCTCATACAGATATTGTGCCACAGCCAGGGCTCCTCCTGCATGATCATCATGCGCATGAGACAATACAAAATAATCCAGATGATGCAGTCCCAGATCCTCCAGCAGTGAAATAATATGTGCACTGCAGGCAATGTAACCGGCATCTATCATCATTGTTTTGCCATTCGGGAATACTACAAGCGTACAATCTCCGCATTTTGCCCGGATTCCCGCCTCTGTCAGATCCGGTGTGAGAAAATACAGATTACCGTCTCCGCCGTAAGACAACGCTTTTTTTACACAATAAACCATCTCTTCATAGTGATCTGCAACCGAATTATCATTAGTCTTTTGGTATCCTGCAGGTTCTTCCTTCAGGCATCTTCGTTCCGCTGCCAGAAGATATTGATTATCGGATGCGGTTCCACTGATCAGAATTTTCTCCCACTGTGCCTCCGTTCCATGATAAATAACCGTATGAAGAGCCTCATCTTTCGCAAACGCTCTCATATCAATATTTTTCAGGCTGACAGGCAATTCCACCTTCTCCAGTGCCGAACAATTATGAAACGCCTTCGCACAGATAATGCATATTCCTTCCGGCAATTTTACATCCCTTAATGCGGTACATCCGCGGAAGCTATACACCCCGAGATAGACAAGCGTCTCCGGCAGTTCTACTTCCTTCAGTGAAGTACAATTCTGAAAAGCACAATCTCCCACGCTCTCCATTCCCACACAAATTCTGACCCGGCGGATTTCATCTCTGATTTCTTCCCATGGTCTCTCTTGATGTTCCGCCCAGTTCTGCATCTTTCCGGTCCCTGTAATCGTCAGGCATCCTGTTTCCTGCGTGAAACTCCATTCTACATTATTCAATTTTTCATTCATATTCTTCCTCGTATCCAAAGCGTTACAGCTTCAGTTTCCATACAAACTTGTTTCTCTCCAAAGGATAAATACTTTCCGATATTTCAATAATCTGTCCCTCTTCATTCCTGGTAACAGAAGAAATCAGCATCGCAAGAGCATTTTCCTTCATTCCCATCAGATGACTCTCTCTGCTCTCCAGCGGACGGGCCGTCATTTCTTTTTCCAGACTGAATCGATTCTTGGAATGATCATTGAGTGCCTTCGTCAGAGATGCTTTGGTAAAATCATAGTCAAACAAAAATGCATCACTCTCCGGCATATAGGACGTTGTCAATACAATCGGTCCTTTGTCAAAAGAATCCTTTACGTATCTGAGACGGCTCAGTTTAATGACTCTGCTGTCACCGTTTTCGAACTTTTTCGCCAGTTCCTCCGTCATCTCCATATAACGGAATTCCAGCACTTCCGTCTCTACCTCAATGCCCCGGCGAAACATTTCATTAAAAAAGCTCTCAATAAATACCGTCGTATCCTCCAATACGCGTGGTGCTGTAACAAAGGTACCTTTTCTCTTAACTCTTTTCAGATGTCCATCCTGCACCATCCGCAGCATTGCCGTACGCACTGTGGAACGACTGACACCAAATTGTTCACAAAGCTCCACTTCTTTCGGAATTTTATAACCGATCGGCCATTCTCCCGTATGAATCTTGTTCATGATATATTCTTCAATCTCTGAATATCTGGCTGCCATATTTCCCCCTATTAACACTTTCCTTTTCGTTTTCTGTGTTTTTGTTATCCAATCTCATTATGATATTACATATTACTAACAGTATAGCGAATTTGGGAATTTAATGTCAATAATCGAGCGTACTAATATGTACGAATTTCAAAAATTCTTGCAAAATGGATACCGTAAGCACGGTGAACCGTCACCTTTATGGTATCACAAATTACATTTCCCAGCGGAATTCTGTTCAATCGCTGATAATTGTCATGTATTTCCTTGCAAAATACTTCTTTTCCTTCTCTGAAAGCACGCACATCATAATCCCGTACAAGTTCATCCGGCAGTCCTTTTACCTGTCGGTTCCGTACATTTCTTGTAAGAGATGGCATGATCTCTTTTGTCAGGTTCGTATCAAATGTCAGCTGAATCTGATGTAGCACCAGTTTCCCGTCATAGGTAAGGGTTATTTCGGCACCCTGTTCTCCTATTGGTGCCTCCCAGCAGTTACTTTCTTCCTGCTCCTGTCTGGCAATTCCGTTCAATACTTTCCATGGTTCATTTCCATGTGTATATCCGGATGCAGCTACCTTAGCTGACTTTGCATAATCGGCCGGATCCCGGTTACGGACTCCCGGAATATAACAGTCATCCCGCAAAAGCTCCTGTTGTAGTTCTTCCATATGTTCCCCGATCTGTCTGGGGGTACAGCCATATCTGACAGCCATTGCCGCTGCCGTGCCTACCGCCTGTCCTCCCACAGCGCAGGTTCCCATAACTCTCGTTGATCCAAATGCCATTTTTGTAGTACTGATGTCACGTCCCGCCAGCATTACATTTTCCAGATCCTTTGCATAATAGCATCTCCATGGTATTGTATAACAACCGTTGAAATTCAGGATCTGTGAAGGAATCTTATCCGTATCCAGAAGTCCCCTGCGCACATGCTGATCCATCTGCCAGCCACCATAAGCTACTGCGTCCGGGAATATCCTGTTGGCTAGTACATCCTTTTCATTCAACAGATAATCCCCTTCGATTCTTCTGCTTTCGCGATATCCCGGCACAAATCCGACCCAATCCAGCTCCAAATTTTCCACACCGTGGTTTCCCACATTTTTCAGATGATCCCATACGCCGTACACACATTTCAGCAATTCATCACGGATTTTCTCACCGTCACGGATAATATCTTCATCCTCACCACCCAGTTCAATCCACCAATATCCGGAGTCCACATTGGAAAAGTGTGGCAGTCTCCCGCTTCCTTCTTCGAATTTGGTCAGCTTACCGCCTTCCATATGGGAGGCAATACTGTTCGCATGTTCCCGGTATTTCAAATCTTCCTCCGTGTAATGGTTTGCCCATTCCGGACACACAAATTTTACCGGCTCTCCACGGTCCACAGCGGAAAACAACAACGTGTTTCCCATCGTATCGCTGTTCGGTTCTTCCGGAGCATCGGGTTCCTTAAATTCGTCTCTTCCTTCACTGCCCATACGCCCCGTCGCACCGCACATGGTAGCTAAGGTACCGTGCCCTGTGGCATCGACAAAGATGTCTCCGTAGATGGTATACTCGGTTTCCGTACTGTTCTGATGACAGACTACGGCCTTTATTTTTTTCCCTTCCAGGATCACGTCATCCATATTCGTATTCAGAAAGGATTCCAGATTTTCCTGAAAATGCACTTTTTCCCAGATGACGGAATCAAATACCGGAAAAGATGCATAGGGATTTCTGCGTTTGTTTGCCAGCAGAATCTCCAGCAGGATTCCTGTCTCTCCAAGATTTTTTTTGGCACCGTGGGAGTTGGCTCCCACAATGTGCATACGGATCTCCGAGCTGGCGTTGCCACCAAACATAGAGCGATTCTGTATGATGGCTGTTCTGGCTCCTTTTCTGGCAGCTGCTATTGCCGCACAGACACCGGCCAGGCCGCCTCCCACTACTACAACTTCATATTTTCTGGTTTCACTGTGAATTGACATATTGTTCTCTTTTTTTTCTCCCTTATAGCAATATAGCAGGCACAGAGTCTTCTCCTGTCCTGCCACACTGCATCTGCCATTTTCAATTTATTATCCCTTAACCGCACCTACGGACAAGCCTTTCAGGAAGAACTTCTGTCCGAACAGGAATACGATAAATACCGGTACAACCGCCATACAGCAGGCCGCCATGGTCAGGTTATACTGTGTTACCTCTGTACCGACAAACTGGTTCAAAGCCAGAGGAATCGTCCATTTCTTCCAGTTGGAAATAAATACCAGAGGATCCAGGTAGCTGTTCCATGCATCCAGGAACTGTACTGTCGCCGTCGCCGCTATCGTCGGCTTGACAAGTGGCAGCATAACCTGTGCAAAGGCTCTGTATTCACCGGCTCCATCAATTCTGGCAGCTTCCCGCAGTTCATCCGGAGTACTTAAGAAGGACTGCCTGAGCATAAAGGTGGAAGATACCGCTATGATCTTCGGTACGATCAATGACAAATGGGTATTCATCCATCCCAGCTGCATAAACATTATGAATCTGGGAATCAGTGTCAGCTGTGAAGGCACCATCATCTGCGCCAGATATATAATGAACAATACATTGGAGCCCTTGAATTTCAACTTGGCAAATGCATATCCGGCAAGTGTTGCGGAAGTAATTGCCACTACCGTACTGATTACGGCTACCTTGATAGAGTTAAAATAAGCCAGACCGAAATGATAATTTGTGGAGCTGGTCGTTCCTATGCTTAATACTCTCTTATAGTTATCCGGGTAAAAATACTTCGGGATCCACTCAATAGGGATCTTCATAACATCCGCTTCTGTCTTGAAAGATGCTGAGATCATCCAGACAAAAGGAACAATCATAACCAATGTAACCAGAATAATTACAATAGTAATCAATATTCTGGCTACCTTTTTGGAAACAGGTACATTCTTCCTCATCTTAATCCCTAGCCTTTCTCTTCTTTATTGTTATGTACCCACTGGATAATGGTCACAATAAGCAGCATCACAAACAGAATTACGGCAATTGCCGAAGCATAACCCATCTTATAATACTTAAATGCTGATGTATAAATATAATAAACCAGTGTGTAGGTAGAGCTTCCGGGACCACCGCCTGTCATAACGTTCGTATATCCAAATACTTTAAAGCTGGATATAATACCTGTAATTGTCAGGAAAAAGGTCGTAGGCTTCAACAGCGGAACCGTTAATTTGAAAAATTTCTGAATAGAATTCGCTCCGTCAATCTCAGCAGCCTCATACAAATCTCTCGGAAGTCCGGTGATTGCGGCGCTGTACATAAATACGCGGTATCCCAGGCTTGCCCAGATTACGACCAGCATGATCGCGGGAAGTGCCCATTCATAGCTTGCCAGGAATCGGGGAGGATCCTGCCATCCGAGAGCCCTCATCAATTGTGTAAAGGGTCCGTATTTAGAATACAACGCCATCCATACAACGGAAATTGCCACAATATTACAGATATGCGGCATATACATAGCGACACGTACCACACCCGCTATTTTCTTATGACAAAATTCATCAATCAGGACCGCCATTATAATTGCCAGGAAAAGTCCGATGGGCACGGTTACGACGGTGAAGATCAATGTATTTTTCAAAGATGCAACGAACCATTCATCCTTCCACAGATTGATAAAGTTTGTCAGTCCGATGAAATTCCAGTTGCCGAGTCCTTGAGAGAAATTCCAGTCAGTCAGGCTTACATATAAAGAAATTATCAGCGGAATCAGACTGAAACATATTACACCTATCAGACTCGGTGCCAAAAAGGAATATGCAACCAGGTTCTGATGCAATATTTTTCGTCTTTCTCCTTTAGTCTTCTTTTTCTTGCTCTTCATTTGCTTTATCCCTCTTTTGTTCGTTTCAGAGCCGGGGACGGTTCGCCTGTGAAAACGACCGCCCCTTCCCACTGCTGTTTTTATTTTTTTACTTCTGACTGCTTAATTCGGTCTGGATCAGTTCGTTACCTCTCTTCTCCATGTTCTGAACGGTCTGATCTACAGACTGTTTTCCATAGCACATAGCATCAAACTCTTCGAACCAGGCAGAACTGATTTCAGAGGAAGCATGTCCTTTAATAGCGGCAACACCCTGCGTAGTATCGAGAGACAGATAGTTCTCCATGGAATCCATATCAATGGAGCCCTGTGCCTTCTCCTTCAGCACGCCCAATACTTCATCCTTATTAACACCATTCCACAGAGGGATTCTTCCGCCCTGTACCAGAGGGGACATACCACCCTTTAAATACCACATTGCAAACTCAAAGCTTGCTTCCGGATACTTTGTATTCGCTGAAATGCTCAGCAGGTCTCCTGCACCGGTAGTACCGATCTGCTTACGATAAAATTCGGTGTTGTATTTCTCATCATCGGGAACGGGTGCGGGTACCAGTGCAGTCATGAAATCATGAGGATAATTCTCCTGATCCATACACAGTCTCATCTGTGCTACACCAAGCATGATGGCACATTTGCCCTGAAGGAAAGTATTGGCAACGCTGATATCCTCGGAGAATTCATCTTCGATGGGAATCGCATAACCCTTATCCAGCGTCTCTTTTACAAGGTTAAGACCTGCACGATATACATCATTATCGAAGTTTACCTCTGTACCTTCTTCATTCTTGTAAATCTGATTTGCACCCAGTACACCGTCTAATGCATACAGAATACTCTTACCGCTCTGCTTGCGTGCCCAGCATACTCCGTATACCTTATCCTGGCCCTCGCCATGTGTCAGCTTCTCGGCATCCGCAAGGAATTCGGAATAGGTCCATCCATCATAAGGAATATCCAGTCCTGCTTCCTTAAACATATCTTCATTGATCAGAATCCATCTTGAGTTCTCGTATTTGGTAGGGAATCCATATACGGCACCATCATCGTAGTGATACTCTGCCATATTTGCCACACCCAGCTCATCATCCAGATTGAATCCGATATCATTGAGCATACCGGACATATCCAGCAGCAGGTTGGAGTCTACACGCTTGTCCATTTTGGTACGTCCGCCATAGCCAATGAACAGATCGACATCACCACCGCCCATTAAGTAGGTCTCCAACTGAAGGTTACCGTTATCATCATTTACATATCTTACATATTCTACCTGAAGTCCTTTGTCTTTGTACTCCTCATTGAAGTTGGCACACAGATCATCATATCCGTACTCCGGCTGAACACCACCCCAGAAATGAAGCGTGATCGTCTTTCCGTCTTCCGTGCCATACCATTCCTTCTCGGATTCTGTGGTTTCTGCTGCTGCGGTTCCTGCGGCTGCTGTAGTATCTTTTGCTTCTGTAGATGCATTTGTGTCTGTATCTGCTTGTCCACATCCTGCCAGACAGGTACCTAACATTGCCATTGTCAATGCAAGCGCAATTTTCCTCTTCATAATTGTAATCCTCCTACATTTTAGTTTTCTATGGTTAGCCTGAGTTTTTCTCAGGAATACACCCTTACTTCATAAATATGTACGTCTTTTTCCCCATTGGTGGTATGAATCGTAATGGTTACTTTATCACATTCCGTAGGCTCAAAGGTTACAACGTTCTGTCTCTGGTCATTTTCTGTCACTTTCTGTTCTGCCATCTTCTGTTCTCCCCGCCAGAGTGTCACAGTGTAATCTTTTACCAATTCGGGAGGTACTCCTATCCTCTGCTGGAGCTGACGTTTCTTCGATAAAGTAATCTTGATCGGATAATTAAAGTTGGAATCAAACGTCAGTCTGACCTGGGATACTTTTTTCACCGAGGCAAGCTTTAAGGTTAACGTCTCTCCTTCCGGGCTTATGCCATCGGAGCTCCACATATTTCTAATTCCGTTTTCATCTCTGGACACTCCGTTGATCACTTTCTCCGGAGCGAACCCTTCTCTGGCAGAGGTTGCACTGATCTGCGCGGTTCTCGCCAGATCCTGCGGATCGGTGTTTCGATAACCCGGAATATAACAGTCATCCTTCAGCAGAAGCTGTTGCAATTCCTCCATGTGCTCCGGCATATCTTTCGGCCCGCAGTGATATTTGATGCAAAGTGCCGCTGCGGTTCCCGCTGCCTGTCCTCCTATGGCACAGGTTCCCATAACTCTTGTGGATCCCATTGCCATTTTGGTAGCACTGATATTTCGTCCCGCCATCATCATATTGGGAATATTTCTGGAGCAATATGACCGGTACGGAATCGTATAGGCTCCGTCAAAGCTGACAACTCTGGAAGGAAGTTCATCAAAATCATATAGACCTCCGGGAGTATGGATATCCATCGCCCAGCCGCCGTATGCTACAGCATCCTCGAATACCCTGTTGGATAAGACATCATTTTCATTTAATATATAATCTCCTACCAGACGCCTGCTCTCTCTGACACCGGGCAGCATACCGACCCATTCCAGATCATAGTTCTCGGCTCCATGGTCACCACCGTTTTTCAGATGATCCCATACCCCATAGATACAAGACACCAACTCATCACGGATTTCTTCATACTCATCTATGATATCTTCTGTCTTGCCGGGAAGCTCGATCCACCAGTATCCATAGTCCACAGAGGAGGTACTGTAGGAGGTCATACGTAAGTATGCCTTATCCACATCTCCCTTTGTCTTAGCTTCGTGCACGGCAGAGTGTGTTCTGTATTTGAGTTCCTCTTCCGTAAAATGTCTGGCGATCTTCGGTCGTTTAAAATTCACCGAATGTCCTCTGTCCACCGCCTTGAATAACAGCGTATTTCCCATACGGTCATTGTTGGCCTGTTCCGGCGCATCCGGTTCATTGAATTCTGCCCTTCCCTCGCTGCCGGTACGATATTCCGCTCCTGCATAATATCCCAGGGTCGCATTGCCGGTACAGTCAATAAATATGTTCCCTCTGATCTGCCAATGTGTCTCTGTCGTGAGCTGGTATGCGTCGATTTCACGGATCTCATTGCCTTCCATCCGGCAATCCTCCATCGCGGTACTCAGATACACTGTCAGATGTGGCTGACTCTTCACTGCGGTAAATAATACCATATCCCAGATCGAATAATTAAAATAATCATTTCTGCTCTTGTTGTCAAGCATGATTTCATGGAGAATTCCGCTCTCTTCAAGCTCCGGTTTCGCAAGATTCTCGGATGCTCCGCAGATATGCATTCGGATTTCACTGGATGCATTTCCTCCCAGTACATGTCTGTCATGCACCAACGCTGTCCTGGCTCCGTGTCTTGCAGATGCAAGTGCCGCACAGATGCCAGCCATTCCACCACCGATTACTACAACATCATATTCAGCTTTTTTAACTTTTCTGTTCTCTGACATTTCGTTCACCTTTTATGTTGTAACTTATGTCTATATAATATGCTTATGCACGCAATATGTTAATACATATTTTAAAATTTATGCTATAAATGTCTGTAATATTTAGTGACATAATAGGAAAATTGCCTTTTTTCTGCATTAAAACCATACAAATAAATATACTTCAAATTATACTTCTTCCAGATAATGAACACCCTCTATCTGACTCACTTCCGACAAAACCTCTGCATGATTTCTTCTTTTCTTCAGATCCAGCATCATTGTAAGGACAATATCGGATCCCTTTAAGGTCTTATCTCTCTTTTTCTCCACAGAACTCAGCTCATATCCACACTCATTGATATAGTCATAGACTCCCCTTGTCATTGACTTATCAATTTCCATATACAGACCAATGTAACGATTGTACTGCTCCTGCACACGACTGACTCTGGCAATTCCGAACATTGTGACAATGATCAGTGCAAACATCATCAGACTGACCTCCAGCATTCCGGATCCCAACATAATTCCAAGGGTTGCCGTTGTCCACAATCCGGCAGCCGTTGTCAATCCTCTGACCTGATTTTTCCCGGTAATAATGATGGTTCCCACCCCCAGGAAACCGATACCGCTGACCACGCCGGCGGGAATACGTCCCATATCTGTACTTCCGACGCCCAGGGCTGTCCCAAGGTAGATATTGACGACAGCGGAAGCCGCCGCTCCGATACATACCAATGCGAAGGTCCGCATTCCTGCCGGATGATGCTTCGTCGCTCTCTCCAGTCCGATCACACAACCCAATACAGCCGCCAGCAGCAGCCGCAAAGCTATGGCTCCATTCGTAAATTCAGCAAAATAATTCGCAAAGTTCTGCATATGTATTTCTCCTTTCATACTTCCATATAAGAAAGGCCGGCATAGTCACCTGTCGCGGACTGTACCGGCCTTCGTTATCCTTTAAAATATCTGCTGTTTTACAGCACTTTCCTTATTACAAATAACATAATTACAGCTTCAGAAGATATTCTCCCAGCGCATAAGAGAAATCTACCAGATACGGCTGTACCTCCTTGGGATACATACTGGTAAGATGGTGTGTTTCAAAAGCAAAACATTCCTGATAATCAATATCCCGCAGAGCCTGCACTACCTCTTTCCAGGGAATCGTTCCGTTAAACGGTGAGAAATGCTCGTCCTTGATACCGTAATTATCGTTAATATGGGTAGCCTTCAGATGAGATCCTACCTGACGGATCATATCGGGAACATTCAGACCCACCATATTTGCATGACCGGTATCAATACATATCTGTACATTCGGATTGTCAATGACATCAATCAGCTCCAGCAGTTCTTCCGCACAGCTACCGTAATGGGTAGGCTTTGTCATATTTTCGATAGCCATTCCCACATGATGATCCGCAAAAATTTCACCCCAATGCTTCATGTATTCTTTGTTATATTCAAAAGATTTTCTGTAATCATAACCGCCGCCGTTACGTCTTACAGTGTAAGGATGAACTACCATCCACTTTACTCCCAATGCTTCTGCTGCCAGGACACTGCGTCGCATAAGCTCCTCTCCCAGCTCTCCGTCCGAACGGGTCAGATCCGCATTAAATGCATTTCCAATGGTCCAGTAAGCATGTGCCTGGATGTATTTCACACCGAGTTCTTCTGCCAGTGCTGCGGTATCCGCAATCCATTTTTCCCAGTTCTCTCCTCTTAAGGGCTGTCCTTCCCTGCAATGGCTGCAAAGACATGCATCTACATATTTATATCCCGCCTTTGCACAAGCCCTGGTGGACACGTCAATGGGAATCTGATAAGGTCTCTTATCATCGAAATCCATAATGTTAGTTGATGTTGCGAGTTTCATTTTTTATCCTCCATTCTTTTTCTTTTTAAGAATTGCTTCTTCCATAATTCTGTAGTTCTCACTATATACTCACTTGTATAATATGTCAATACATATAAAACATGTATTTTATCGTTTTAAGTAAAACATGCGTTATTGTACGTACATATTTAGCAAGAAAGACCGGAATAGTCTTTTGTTGCAAACTGTACCGGTCTTTCTTATTATTTTATATTACGGTTTTATACAGACAAAATTGCTTTCTGTTCTAGTAAATGTCTGCGAAGTTCTGCCACATCTACCTTTTCCGGCTCACAATGGGATGCTATTGCCATTGCAGCCGCTTCTCCCGCTGCCTGTCCCACTGCCATACATTCATTCATGATTCTAGTGGAACCAAAGGTGATTGTATCCACGCTGATATCTCTTCCTGCCATCATCAGGTTGGGAATATCCGCAGACACCAGGCATCCATAGGGGATTCCAAAAGGCTCTTCAATGGTAACACGATACGTTCCGGCACCTGCACCATTATGAATATCAATAAAGTATCCACATAATGCAATACTGTCCTCCGGCCTTTTCCCAGCCACTGCATCGTGATGATCCAGCATCTTGATACCCTTGATTCTCCGGCTCTCCCGGACGCCAATGGAAGCATTGATGGAATCCAGATAACAGTTTTCAAAACCGGGCACATTTTCCCGGAACATCTTCATAAGTTTCGGAATCTGCAGGTGAGCTTCCATTTCCCCGTTGCTTAAATCATGCAGATTGGAGCCGTCAAAATTCAGCAGACGGATCGTGTTCACGGCTACCTGTCCCGGCATAGGCTGACGGATAAAAATAACAGTCTCACGGTCCACAGGACATTCGCCCTTTTTCCGAAGTTCCTCCAGGAGATGATGCATCCCCAGGAAAATAAAACTCTTGGTCTTCCGGAAGAAATCCGCATTATATCCCTGGGCAATATTGTCCAGTACATCATAGGGCAGTTCCTCCGGATGTTGTTCGATAAAATCGCAAAACTCCTCAAAATTCACACCGCCGAGATTAAACATCAGGGTAGGCGGCTGCATCACATTGTTTTCGTTTCCTTTTTCTATTGTCGCTCCGCTTAATGCACCTAAATCACCATCTCCGGTTCCATCAATAAACACGTCTGCGGTAATTTCAATGTGCTGTCCCTTGCCGGACACAATAATGGACTGGATTTTTCCGTCCTTCATTTTCACATCTGCCAGCTCACAGTGCATGAGAAGCTCCACTCCTGCTTCCTTTACCATCTCAAAGCACAGAATTCTGGAGTAGAATGGATGTATCAGTGTAACTGACTGATGATGCGGGCAATATTCATGTCCATAGGATGCTCCCGCCTGCTCCAGCCTGTCCACAAATTCCTGGGCAATACCGCCCACCACCTGTCTGCCCTTAATATCCCAGAATGCCAAAAACGGAAGTCCGCTTCCCAGCTGACCACCCAGATAACCGTTTCTTTCCACCAGCAGGACCTGAGCTCCTGCCCGTGCTGCGGTCACTGCCGCCGCAAATCCACCGGGACCTCCGCCTACCACTACCACATCTTTTTTTATCTGTTCCATGGTCATCCTCTTTTCTCCAGTTCTTCCAACCAGGCTCTTATCTGTTTACTGTAAGTCTCTTCCAAACCTAAATCCCACAAAAGCTGTAGCAGGGTATAACGGTTCCGCACCTCTTTACCAACCTCGATTCCCTCCTGTACCATCTCTATGGGGAGACCGATCTGGCAGGGACAATAGGGCGCATCCAAAGATTGCAGTAATGCAATCAACTGCTCTGTCGCCGGAAGCTGTTCTTCAATGGTGTGCCGGATATCCTCCCACCGTTTTTCAATAATCTGCAGCCTCTGATTTCGCTGCTCTATATTATTTTTTCCGTATTCCTGTTCCAGTCTCAGGATTCCTTCGGCGGCATCCAGGTAGCTTGTTTTTATCTTCTGTTCCCAGTCGGATACTTTCCGCTCCTTTTTCTGTGCTGCGGCAAAATCCACCGTTTCCTGTGCCAGCATATGATACATCTGTGTGACAATGATCATTCCGACACCTACCTTGGTGCCATGCAGGACCGGTTTTCTGCCTTCCATGAGAAAACGCATCTCCCAAAAATGGGACAAATGATGCTCACAGCCGGATGCCGGTCTGGAATTTCCCACATAATACATGGCAATTCCCGTAACCACCAAAGCTTCCATCAGACTCCGAATTGCCTCCGGATCTCTCTTTTTAATCTGTGCACCTTGTTCCACTACCGTTTCCACCGCACCGCGCACCATGTCCGCCACATAATCGCAGTAGTATTCTCCATTGATCATCTGAGAAAGTTTCCAGTCCAGCAGACAGGTATATTTTCCAAGCACATCCCCCAGTCCGGCGGTGATCAGTTCCATGGGAGCCTCCGCCATAATCTTGGTGTCACCAATGACTGCCACCGGGCCGTGGGCATCTTTGGTCACCTTTACATGGTTAAGCATCAGAGCTGCACCCACGGATACAAAACCGTCCATACTGGTGGCGGTAGCTACGATCATATAATCCAGTTTCAACCGAAAACTGACATATTTACACATATCATTGATGGTTCCCGTACCCACCGCCAACAGGATTTCCGTCTCCAGGGGACAGGCGGTCAGAATTTCTCCTAAATGACTCTCATCGGGAACCGGCTCCTGCTCCGAAAATACCAGTGCTTCACAGGCAATCTGCGCTTCCACTAACTCCTGTTCCAAAGCTTCTCCTGCTGTCTTCCAGGTATTCTGATCCGCCACCAGGAATACCCTATGATAACCCAATTCCTCCAAAATACCTGGAACTTTCTGCAGAGCATCCTGTTCAATCACGACCCGTTTTAACGGGGTCTCGTGAACACGACCACAGCTACATTTTCTTGCTTTTCCCAGATACTGCGCTACTCCTTCTCTCATCCCAACACACTTTCCGGCATTTGCCATTACAATAGTCCGAGACCTTTCCTGTCAAACCGGGACATAACCTCCACATGTTTTTCCGCATCCAGGCGGATACAAAGCAAATCATTCAGGCAAGTGCTGTAATATCGGATATGTTTTTCTGCCATCTTCCAGGCAAAAGGAGTACTTCCCATATCATCGGCACAGGCATATATCACGGACGGTGATATGGCATCCACCCACTCCATACTGTTGGAAGTATGGGCTCCATGATGATTCGCTTTCATCACATCCGCCTTTAGCGCTTCTCCATAGCGGGCAATCAGTTCCAGTTCCTTATCACGATACAAATCCCCGCTGGTTAAAAATGTTGACTTCCCATAAGTAAATTTCATCAGAAGGGATAAATTGTTCAGATCCTCCTCAGCGCCGGTACAGCTTTCCACAAGGGCTTCTTCCGGATTGTAGACTGCAATGTCCACTCCACCTATGCTCATGTGAAAGCCTTCCTTTACATCCGTAACAGTTCTGGCTCCTTTCGCCCGGATATAGTCAAAAAATGCCTTTTCCCGCTGACTGTTTACAAATGCGGAACGATAATAACAGCTAATATAACCACCGTCCTGGCTGTATATATATTCCGCAACCTGCTGCAACCCTCCCGCATGGTCATCATGGCTGTGGGATAATACCACTCCGTCCAGGGAAGTCAGATGCAGATCTCTTAACAGAGATACCACGTGCTTTCCACACTCCACAAAACCTGCATCGATAAGCATAGTCTGCCCGTCAGGGAAAACAAGCAAGGTACTGTCACCGCTTTTCGCCCGAATCCCCGGCTCCCACAGTTTGGGTACCAAAATGTAGAATTTCCCGTCTCCTCCCTGATCCAGTACCTCTCTGACCTTCAAAATAATCTGTTCATACCGATCCGGTGATTTGGATCTGACTTCCGGTGTTTCTGTCCCCGGCGTTCCCAGGCAATGCCGTTTGGCCTGCACCAGATATTGATTATCTGATGCGGACCGGCTGATCATGATCTGCTCCCACTGTTCCTCACTTCCCTGATAAAAAACTTCCTCCAGAGATTCACATTTTCCGAACACCCGCATATCCACGTCGGTAAGAGTAGACGGCAGATAAACCTTTCTTAATGCACTACAGAACTGAAATGCCTTGGATGCCAGCACCCTGACACCTTCCGGAATGACAATTTCCTTCAGCTCTGTACAGCCCTTAAAGCTGAATACGCCAACGATTTCCACGGAGCCCGGCAGGCTGACCTCCTGCAGATTGCTGCCGCCGGCAAAGGCATAATCTCCCACGGTAGTAATTCCATCCCGGATCACCACGGTTTTTATTTTCTGAATGAAAGTATTCCAGGGTACCTGTTCCGGGTCTGTATAATCCTCCATGGCTCCTACCCCCTGTATGGTAAGGATCCCGTTCTCTTCCTCATAGTTCCAAACTGCCTGTTGTCCGCAAAGTCGCATTTTGCCTGTTTCCATTTTATTTTTCTTTCATTCCTTTTTCGATTTCACTGACCATCTGTCTCGCTACCAGTACAGAGAACTCCATGCCCTGCTGATGAATCTCCGGGCTCATTCCACCTGTGAAATTGTGAATTTCGTAGGTGAAATCTCCCTGGTAATTCACATCTGCCAGGCTCTTCAGCAGAGATGTCCACTCTACATATCCCAGATAAGGCAGCAAATGATCATCCTTCTCACCACGGTTGTCGTTGATATGTAATGCCTTTAAACGACTGCCTATCTGTTGGATCGCTGCTGGCTGGTTGACCTGTGCCAGATTTGCATGTCCGGTATCCCAGCAGATACCAAATATGTCATCCGCATTTAACTTATCCAGAAGCTCTAGCAGGTCTTCAGCATTACATCCAAAACGTCTGCCATATCCAATACCCAGATGGTCTACCATGTTCTCGATGGCAATTCCGGTTCCATATTTCGCCGCAAGTTCGCCGAAGCGCTTAAAACGCTCCGTCTCACTTGCCAGAGATTTTTTCCTGGAATATCCCGCTTCATCATTGACGGAATCCGGATGAATGACTAGCCAGGGCACCTGACACATACCTGCTGCCTCAATATCTCTCTTGATCCTGCCGATATTGTCTTCCCAGTCCAGCGCTGTAAATTTCATGCTTTCTGCCACACTATAATAATGCGCATGTGCCTGGGTCACAGGAAGATTATGCTTATCACAATTTTCCTTCTGCCGCTTTACCCAGTCTCTCCAGTCAGGAGCATCCATGGGAAGTCCCTTTCTTCCGTATGCTACAAAGCATAAATCAATGGCGTCAAAACCTGCCTTTGCAATAGATTCAATTGCCTGCTCGCAGGAATAATACATTTTCTGTGTCCAAAAAACACTGCCACAAGTTCCTGTTGATGTCGATATTCTCATAATAATACCCCTGCCTTTCTATGACCTGCCGACTTTGCATCACAGGTAAAAAATATTATTTTGCATACACACGGATTTCATGAATGACAGCCTGTTCCGCTCCATTGGTGGATTCCGGGATCACACGAATCTCGTCTGCCGGGACATCACCGATTCCCACACTGCACAGGCGCTGGTAATTATCCTTTACAAATGCTTCTCCCGTCTTTTTGCCTTCCCGGTACAGTTCGATTTTTACATCTTTTACCAACTCCTCAGGTACACCGTTTCGCTGCTGTGCCTGACGTAAAGGTGCCATAGTCACGCGGATTGGATATGCAAAGTTGGATTCAAAAGTCAGTCGGATTTCCCGGATTTCTTTCGTCTCGTCCCATTTCATGATAAGACACTCTCCGGGCTTCGTAACCCATCCATTCTGTTCCTCTCCAAGCTTTCTGGAGATGCCGTTCGCCACCTTCTCCGGCTCGCCTCCCTGCTCCCAGGAAGAAGCGGTGATTTTTGCCTTAAGTGCCAGATCTTTTTCATCCTCATTCTTAAAGCCCGGCAGAAAACCATCCTCTTTCAGGATGAGCTGCTGTAATTCCTTTACATGAGGTGCCAGCTCCCTCGGATCGCAGGCATATTTATTACACAGAGCAGCAGCAATCCCCACTGCCTCACCTCCAATGGCGCAGCATCCGATGATTCTGGTGCTTGCCAGTCCCAGTCTGGTGGTACTGATATCTCTTCCCGCCATGTACAGGTTCTTAATATTTTTCGAATAGTAAGAGCGATAAGGGATCGTGTATACGCCGTCATAAAAATTACAGTCAGAAGGAAGCAGGTTGAAATCCAATAGTCCGTGCGGCGCATGAAGATCCACACACCATCCGCCGTAACAGACTGCATCTTCGAAAATTTTATGCTCCAGAATATCCGTTTCTGACAGCAGATAATCTCCCACCAGACGACGGCTTTCTCTCACACCGGGCAGTGCTCCCACCCATTCCAGCGCATAATTTTCTGCATGGTGTTCGTGGATTCCTTCCTTATTGTTTTTAATATGATCCCAGATACCGTAAGCATAGGCAATGAGGTCATCACGAATCGCCTCATACTCTGTAATAATATCCTCTCCATCGCCACAAAGCTCCAACCACCAGTAACCATAATCCACACAGGCACTGCTGGTCATGGAGGTCCGCTTATACTCCTCCGGGTTGGGCGAATCATCACAATTGATGGTATCTCTCATCTGAACGCAGTGGATACGTTTCGCTAGCTGCTCTTCCGTCAGTTTTTTAGCAAAAGATGGCGGCGTAAATTTCACCGGATGTCCCATATCCTTTGCTTTTAATAAAATGGAATTTCCCATGCGGTAGTTGTTGGGCTGCTGGGGGGCATGCAATTCTCCAAACTCAGATTGTGGTTCGCTTCCCTTTCTGTATTCAGCTCCTGCATAATATCCCAGTGTCCCGTTTCCCGTAGCATCTACGAAAACCGGTGCATATAACTGATAGCGCATCTCCGTGGTTTCCTGTACACAGTAAATGGAAACAATTCTATCATCCTTCGTTTCACAGTCATACATGACTGTGTTAAAAAAGACTTCCAGATTCTTTTCTTCCTTTGCTTTTTCAAACAGCACCATATCCCACACGGAATAGCTGAACTGTTCGTTGTTTTTCTTATTTTCCAACATCAGCTCATAGAGCAGGCCACCCTCTGCATAATCCGGCTGTTTTAATGACTGGTCCGCACCGGAAATATGGATACGGATTTCGCTGGAAGCATTCCCTCCCAGTACGGGACGTGCCTGAATGAGTGCCGTATGTACGCCCTGTCTCGCTGCGGCAATGGCAGCACATAAGCCTGCCATTCCGCCACCTACGACGATCACGTCATAGTGTTTTTTCTCAAATCGAAGATTCATTCGTCATATCCTCCATATATGGTAAAATGATCTTTTCCCTGATATGCTAGGTCATCAAAATTCTCCATGTAATAATTTGGTAAAAATTCATCGTTAAATTGTAAATCATCTGACACGGTGTTCATGGCGTAGATGTATACAATCGTGTGTTCCTTTTCATTCAACAACGCGTACTCATAGCAGAAATCATATCCGGCAATGGTGACATAAGCAGGATACCCGAAAGATGTCGTGTCATATTCCACAGACCTGTTCTCTCCGGTACGATCCGTATAGTTAAGAGAAGAAAGTCTCTCCTGTTCTGTCGCATAAGCATTCTCATTCAACCGGTAGGAAAGATAAATCTGGCTCATAGGTCTGTCCCATCCACTTTCATACTGGTAGTAATACTCCACTTCTTCTGCTTCTGCCGGAATTTCCTCCGGAAAAATCAGAAAATGGGTATATTTTTCCGGCACTGACCACTTCCGGTAGTCTGCCGTATCCTGTGACCGCTCTCTGGTATCGCCCTTTGCCAGATTGCTCAGAGCAAGCGCTAGGACAATGAGGAATACTGAAAATAAAATACTGATGACTGCTACAATATAGCCCTTTGTTTTTCGTTTCATGCCTTAACCCTTTACCGCACCTACGGTAAGACCTTTAATAAAGAATTTTTGTCCGCACAGGAACACAATGAATACAGGAACCGTCGCCAGACAGCAGGCTGCCATCATCAGTCCGTACTGCGTTGCTTCCATGCTTACGAAGTTATCCAGCACCAGGGGCAGGGTATAAAGCACCGATTTATTGATAAAGATCAGGGGATCCATGTAACTGTTCCAGGAACTTACAAACTGTGTGGTACATACCGCTGCAATGGTGGGAATTATAATGGGTACCATTATCTGATAGAAAATACGAAATTCCCCGGCACCATCAATTTTAGCAGCTTCCCGCAACTCCTCAGATGTTCCTAAGAATGCCTGACGCATCATAAAAGTAGCGCTTACTGCCACGACTTTGGGTAAAATCAGCGCCCAGTGCGTATTCACCAGACCAACCGCTGAGAAAATTACAAACCTCGGAATCAATGTTAACTGAGAGGGAATCATCATCTGGGACAAATACAATAAAAACAGCACATTAGAGCCTCGGAATTTCAGTTTTGCGAAGGCGTAACCTGCCAGGCAGCTGCTGACTCCCGCCACCGCTGCAGAGATGGCAGCTACCTTGATAGAATTCCAGTAACCCTGTAAAAAATGATAATTTGTCTTTCCCGCAAACCCAAGTACTCGTAAATAGTTCTGGGGATACCAATAGGTGGGGAATAATCCAACTCCCTGTTTCATAACATCGGCTTCTTTTTTGAGAGATGCTCCAATCATCCAGATAAAAGGAGAAAGCATCAGCAGGCAGAGTCCGATAATCAAAATCACCATAAGAAATCGGAAAAATCTCTTTTTCGGAGTGTTACTTCCTACAACTTTTGTATTTGCCATTTTCCCGCCTCCTTAATCTTGTTTATTATTATGAACATATTGAATAATGGTAATAATCAGTAAGATCAGGAAAAGGACAACTGCCACTGCAGAACCATACCCTGTCTTGTGATAGTCAAACGCCAGTTTATAAATATAATATACCAGCACGTAGGTGGAATCCTTCGGTCCGCCTCCGGTCATGACATTGATATAACCGAATACCTGGAAGCTGCTGATAATACTTGTAATAGTGATAAAAAAAGTAGTATTTGCCAGAAGTGGAATCGTCAGTTTCCGGAACTTCTGGAATCCGTTTGCTCCATCCAGAGATGCACATTCGTACAGATCGGAAGGCAGTGACTGCATGGCTGCCCCATACAAAAATACGGAATATCCAATCTTCGCCCAGATAACAACCAGCATGATCGCCGGCAGTGCCCAGGTATAACTTACCAGGAACCTTGGCGGATCGCTCCAGCCTAGTGCCCGCATCAGATTTGTAAAAGGACCATAGGTGGAATACATCGTTTTCCAAATGGTAGATGTTGCTACGATGTTACAGATATGCGGCATATAAAGGGCAATTCGCACCACACCTGCGGTTCTGTCAGCGCAGAAATTATCAATCAGCGCTGCAATAACCAGTGCCAGAATAATGGTCAACGGCACCGTGACAATGGTAAAGATTACAGTATTCCAAAGGGATTTCTGGAACCAGCTGTCTTTCCACAGATTAATAAAGTTTTGAAATCCTACGAAATTCCAGTTGCCAAGTCCATCTGTATACACCCAGTCTGTCAGAGAAATATACAGGGAAATCAGCATGGGAATCAGACTTAAAAGTACCAGACCCAGGAGACTTGGCAGAAGAAACAGCATTGCCATTCCCTCTTCTCTTCTCTGTCTTCTCTGCTTTCCTGCTCCTGGCGGAAGTTCTCTATTGATTGCTTTTGTTTTCCACATAGCAGATACCTCTTTCTACTTAAAATATTGTTTACACCGGTTATCAAAACAGGGATGCCGCAGTGTTACCAGCAGCATCCCTGTAATATAGCCGGCATACATCTGCTATCGGTTATTCTGCCAGAAGAGCATTTCCTCTCTCTGTTGCTTTCTTTAATGCTTCTTCGGCAGTAGGTGTCACACCATACATGAAGTCTTCCCACTCCTCATGAAGGATTGTAGAAAGTTCTCCTCCCTTATCATTTACATAACTCCTCTTCACATAAGAAGAACGGTCGGTGCTGAACAGATGTTTTAGGGACTCAATGTCCACAGAATCTCCTGCTGACTGCTCAACATAATCCAGAATCGCATCCATATCGGTTCCTAACCACAGTGGATAACGGGCTGCTTTGATCAGCGGGGTCATACCGCCCTGGATATACCATCGTGTGAACTCACATGCAGCCTCCTTATAAGGGGTGCTTGCGGAAATACATATAAAGTCGCCAGAGTAGTTTGCCTGATCCTGTGTATAGAATTCTGCGTAATCCTCACTGGGAACAGGGAAAGGAATTAATGCAGTGGTAAAATCATGAGGATACGTCTCGGTATCCATTGCCAGTCTCAGCTGGGAGAAAATACCAAACATAGCGCATTTTCCTTCCAGGAAAGTGGACTGCACTGTCAGGGCATCCGCGATATCGTCTTCCATAGTCGGTGCGCATCCTTCATCGCAAATATCCTTAATGAGGTTGAATCCATCTACATATACCTGGTTATCCCAGTTCAAGGTCTTCATCGTATCATCCGCAAAAGTATCATTTGCTCCCAGAACAGAATTGATATAGTCAAGCTGTGCAGCTTTGGTAAAATTAAAGCCCCAGCAGATACCGTATACTTTATCCTGACCTTCACCGTGAGTCAGTTTTTTCACTACATCTCTGAATTCCGCATAAGTCCATCCGTCATAAGGAAGAGCAATTCCCGCCTCATCAAACATGTCTTTATTAACCATCAGATAGGCATTGTTATCAAATTTGGTAGGAAGACCCCAGACTTCGCCGTTATCAAACACATAATTTGCCTTGGTGTTCTCACCTAACTCCTTACCAATATCAAATCCGATGGAATCCAGATAATCACTGTAATCATATAACAGGCCACCATCTGCTCGGGTTGCCAGGGAGTTTTTGCTTCCGTAACCGATAAATACATCAACGCCACCGTCTTCACCTGCCATCAGATAGGTCTCCAGCTGAAGGTTTCCGTCTGAATTGTTGACATAACGGTTATATTCCACCTGTACACCCTTATCTGCATATTCCTTATTAAAGTTCTCAACGACTTCATCGTATCCGTATTCCGGCTGGATACCTCCCCAGAACTGTAAAGTAACTGTCTTGCCATCCTCGGTTCCGTACCACTCTTTTTCTTCGGAAGCGGTTTCCGTAGTTGCCGCTGCAGCCGTGCTGTTATTTTCACTCTGTGACTGCGTGGTATCTGTCGTGTCTGTGCTTGCGCCACATCCGGCAAGGGTTCCCATGACCATTGCTGATGTCATCACTAGTGCCATGATTCTCTTCATCTTCATAACTTATCCTCCAATATCAATTTTTCGTTTATTCACATGTAATTACAAGTTGAGCTCTTATGTATGCTATTATTATATATTTTTCCTATATACATGTCAATACATGTTGTTTATATTGTTCATTTTTTTACATTTGTCATTATATGTTGTAATAATATAGTTATATGGAAAAAAATGAGCAAAAATCAGGTAAAAAAATACCACACCTTTTCAGGCATGGTATTCTTCATTTCTTTTTGTTCGGTAATTACACGTTGATCTTTAATACGAACTTATTACGTTTCGAGGGATAATAACTGAGTGTGTACTCCATTACATGTTTTCGATCTGCTTCTTGGCACACCGCGCTGATCAGGATCCCCAGGCTTTTTTCTTCTACTCCCAGAATCCTGGCAATTTTCCCCTCTAAGAGAACCGCATCAATATTCTTTTCCAGATGATGGCGTTCCACATGATTCCGTGTCAATGCTCCCGTCAGGGATTCTTCCTCAAAATTGCATTTCAACAGAAATGAAAACTTCTTCGGAAAATAAGAGATATTATACACAATCGGTCCTTCATGAAAGGAATCTTTCACATAACGAAGTCTCACAATCTTGATGACCTCATCCCCACACGGTACCTTCAGTTTGGAAGCCACTTCTTCATCTGCCGCAATCATCCGCTGTTCTAATACTTCCGTCTGCACAGAGATACCCTTTGTTGCCATTTCCTTGCTGAAGCTCTCCAAAAATACCGTGGTATCCTCCACAATCTTTGGTTTCGACACAAATGTACCCTTACCCTTGACCGTCACCAGATATCCCTGATTGGCAAGATAGGCAATTGCTGCCCTCACCGTAGGTCTGCTTACCTGAAACTGCTCACAAAACTCCTTTTCGGACGGAATCAACTGTCCCTTCTTCCATTCTTCCGTCTTGATCTTTTCCATGATAAATTCTGCAATCTTATGATATAATGCCACTTCTCCACCTCCTTACACTGTCAACTTGTTTTAACTTATTAGTATTAGTATACCGACATGTAAAGAAGATGTCAACATATGCCACATGGTGATTTTTACGCAATTTCTTCTGTTTTTTTCGATAAAGTCAGTTGCCTGTCTTTACATTCCAGGATCTCGGTAGAACAATTCTCCAGCGGCAGTTTCCAAAAATCATGAACAGAATATCCCACAATCGGATTCAAAATGGTCCGAATCAATCCACCGTGAGCCACTACCAGAATTGTTTCGTAATGATCCTCCAACGGAAACAGCACTTCTCTTACAAACGCTTCCCCTCTTCGGTACAATTTCTCCAGGGATTCCATATCTCCATCCGGATGATAATTTTCCGGACAGTGAAAATACTGCCATACCGGATTCTTCTCCTGCGTCATTACTTCTTTATGCGTTTTTCCTTCCCATTTTCCCAAATAGATTTCTTTCAGACGTTCATCATAGGACAAAGGAACGGAATGATATTTTAACAAAATTTCCGCAGTATGGTGGGCACGGGTCAGCGGAGAACAAACTGCATATTCAAAGGGGACATTTTTCAATATCTCCGCCAGTTTTTCTGCCTGCCGGATGCCCTGCTCATTGATATCCACATCCTGCTGTCCCTGTATTTTCTTCTGATAATTCCAGTCCGTCTGCCCATGTCTTACCAGATAAATTTTCATGAATTCACCTCGAGATTTAGCCCTTCTGCCGAGACTCCTCTGAGCATATTTCTTAGATGTTTATTTTTTCTGTATAGTTCTTCATAAGCTGCCCGATGTATCTCATCCGGCTTATAGACCGTAAAATCATGAATGCCCATATGATCATAAGTTTCCTGAATATTTGTGTAAATTCCGGCTGCCATTGCTGCGAACATTGCCGCTCCTAGCGCCGGGCCTTCTGCTGTCTTCGCCACTAGGACATCCCGACGCAACAGATTGGCATATTCCTGCATCAGAAGAGGATTTTTCTCTGTAATACCACCCGTTGCCAATACTCTTCCGATTTCTACACCCTGTCCGGAGAGACTTTCCAAAATAGTTCCGGTTCCGCAGGCAATCGCCTGTAATAACGCCAGATAGATATCCTCTGTTTTGGTATCCATTTCGAGACCGGACATGCTTCCACGCAGTGTCAGATCACAAGGGGCATTTCTGCTGCCGCTCCACCAGTCAACCGCTATTACTTTATTCTCCCAGGGTTTTTGGATTCGTTCAGCAAGAACCTGATGAGGAGAAATCTTCCGTTCTTCTGCCTCACGGTGTATCTGCCAGCCCGCCATATGCTCCACAAACCACCCCAGCATATTGCCGGTACTGCTCTGACCGGTGTCAATGCCACAGCTTCCGGTTACCATCCCCTCCTGTGCAACGCCACATACATCCTTTAACTCCTGCAATTTTCGATCCTGCACCGTACACACATTGGATGTTCCTACAATCAATGCAGCATCTCCCGGTTCGAAGGCGCCCATTGTAGCCAGGGAAGTATGCCCATCCAACATACCCGTTGCTACCGGAATCTGCTCCGGCAGTCCCCATCTTTTAGTTAATTCCGATCGAAGCATTCCTGCGCATTCTCCCGGCTTACGAACATCACCTCGGAGAAAATGACAGTATTCTTCATAAAATCCTGCGCGAAGTCCATTCAGAAAAGTTCGCTCGGGAAAGCTTAGATCCTCTGCCCATAAACATTTATAACTCAGAGATCCAATACTTCTTACCAACTGCCCCGTAAGCCGGAAGGTGAGAAATTCACACAAATCCATTGCAAGATCTATTTTGGAATAAATCTCCGGTGCCTCATCCCGCACCTCCAGCAGTTTCGGAAGCATCCATTCACAGGAAATACTTCCTCCGGTTCTCCCTAAAAAAGGTTCCTGCAGATTGCTTGCCAGATTCAGTGCCTCGTCTGCTTTCTCCTGCGCCCGGTGATACTTCCACAGTTTCACTCTGGCATGGGCTGCTTCCGACCATCCATCCAGCTCCGACAGTGCCCGGCCATCCTCTGCCAGCAATACCATTGTCAGAGAAGTGGCATCGATACAGATCCCCGCTACCGTTTTCCGATATTCTTCCGGTATTACGTTACGCAGTAACTCATATAAAGTCATTTCATAATCCGTTGCACAGGGAAGATTTTCCGCACAGTCAATTGCTGGTACCGGTGTACTGTTATAGGGATATTCTTTCCGACAGGAATATATAATTTCGCCGTTCTCTGCATTTACCAGCACTGCCCTGGCAGACTGGGTTCCAAAATCCACGCCAATCACTGTCTTTGAAACTGTTCTCATACATGATCTCCTATTGGGCTTTATTCCTTTGGCATACAGGTACACATGGTTTTTACTTCATGATGTTTGCCGTTATGGATCTCATCAATTACACCCGGAAGTTCATCCAGGGAATATCTTCCCGTAATAAGATCCTTTACCTGGAATTTTCCTTCATCCAGCATTTGTACGGTATACGTCCATTCATTCACGGGGAACGGCGCACGACTGGAATTCCATACTCCGTGGATGGCCAGTTCCTTACGCAGCATCTGGCTGTGAATTGCCAGTGGAAGGGTAGCATCTCCGGAGGGATTGCCTAACAGAGAAATGGTTCCTTTTGCTCTGATGCATTCCACACAACTGCTCAATACCACGCCTGCTCCGGTTCCCTCAATGGCTGCATCTGCCAGTTTTCCATGATTTCTGTTGCGAATTTCTTCCGATACATTGGTTGTCCGGGAATTGATGGCATCCAGTCCTTTTTCTATGGCAAATTCTACTTTATCCTGTGCAATATCCACCAATAAAGGTGTCGCTCCAAATAACTTCACCCAGCGGGCAGCCATAATGCCGATTGGTCCTGCTCCAAAGATGACCACATATTGACCTGCCTGTACATCTGCTCTTCGTACTGCATGCTGTGCAACACAAGCCGGTTCTGTCATAGCCAGTTCTTCCATGGATGCATTCTTTGCTACGATCAGCTGCCATTTGGACGGAAGCAGACAATATTCTGCAAATCCACCGTCTCTTCTGGATCCCAGATAATCATAATGCTCACACATAGCATAGTTTCCCGTCACGCAGGGATCACATTTCCGACAGGGGATCAACGGATAAATTGCAGCTTTGGTTCCAATCAGTGCTTCATTCTCTTTAGATCCCGCTGCGACAACCTCTCCTGCGAACTCATGGCCTATGGTCAACGGATAAATTCCGCTGCTGGTACCATGCTCATAGGTTCTTGGATAATCGGAACCGCATACACCGCAGGCGCCCACTTTGATTAAAAGTTCTTCTCCCTTCGGCACAGGTACTTCCATTTCATCGCATCTGAGATCTCCGATGGCATGTAATCTGACAGCTTTCATTTTCTTAATATTTTTTGTCTCACTCATGGCTCTTCTCCTTTTAGCTTTTATAAGTTATGCATCCATGCAATTGCCATTGTTATCCAGCATTCACACTCTCTTTGTATCCGCTCTCCCTGAGGATTATCCGTCAACTCATTTGCCAGAGAAAGTCCATGACATCCCCTTTCAAAAAGATGGAATTCTACCGGTATATGATGTCTGCGAAGCTCTGTGGCAAATAGCAGCGAATTCTCCACCGGCACCACCGTGTCCTCATAGGTATGCCAAATAAAAGCACGCGGGACATATTCATTTACCTGTTTTTCCAAAGATGTCTTTTCCAACATTTCTTCTGTATATTGATCTCTCAACAAATTATTAAAAGAACCACGATGTGCAAATTCACCGGAAGTAATTACCGGATAAGAAAGAATCATTCCGTTGGGTTTTAAAATATCCTTTGATACCTGTAGTTTGTTACTTACAAAATCCTCATGCCAAAATACACCATAACTTGCCGCCAGATGTCCACCCGCAGAGCATCCTTCTACAACAATCTTATCTGGATCTACATACCATTCCTTCGCATGTTTCCGAACCAGTTCTACACTTTTGGCAAGTTCCAGCAGTGCGGTAGGAAAAGTAGCCGGTTTCACAGAATACCACAAGATAGCTGCATGAAATCCTGCTGCCACAAATTGCAATGCAAGCATTTCTCCCTCCCGTTCCGAAGTAAACCAATAGCCTCCTCCCGGACACAAAATAATCAACGGGCGTGTCTCCGTTTTAATAGAATCAGAATGACTGATTAAGTAAGTATTCAGTCTTGCATATTCCTGTGAATTTTCATTCTTAATATCAAATGTTTCACAAATCATATCTTTATTCCTCCATACTTTTTTTAAATTTTGCTATATTTTCCTCGATAGATCCATTTTTCCCAAAAATACTGGAAGTGCCGCATACAAAAGCTCTTGCACCCGCGTGGTACATTTTAGGTGCATTTTCAAAACTTACATTTCCATCCACTTCTATAAACACTTCTTCGTGTCCGGTTTTATCCAGCAGTTCTCTCAGACGGGTTATTTTCCCCAGCGTCTGCGGAACCAACTTCTGACCGGCGAAACCGGGATTAACCGTCATCAGCAATACGCCGGATACATCATCCAGCACATCCTCCAACATGCAGAGCGGAGTAGCGGGATTCAGCGCAACCATGGGATGTGCCCCATAATCTGCGATCTTTGCCAGTGTTCTCTGCAAATGTCTTGTGCTTTCTGCGTGAACAGACACATATTCACCGGGCTGAATATCAAACCAATCCAGTTTTTCTTCAGGTTTTTCGACCATCATATGAATATCCAGGGGAATATCCGTTACCTCTCTTAAATGTTTGATACTCTCTGTTCCGAGCATCAGATTCGGAACAAATTTTCCATCCATTACATCAGCATGTATCATCGCAATTCCATTTTCCTTTAATTGTCGGAAAATATTCTTCGTATCGTGCCATTCCGATATACACATGATAGACGGTGCAATCATTATTTTTTCTTCCATTTTATCCTGCATTTCTCTGTTCCTTTTCCTTTCGTTTTTCAAAATGAACAAATTCGCTCATAAATATGTATTGAATTTTCCGTTGGTATACCATATAGTATTACTAAGATACAGATTCTTTATATAGCTTATTTTCCGAAGTTCTGTATCTTTACTCTTAGTATATCTTTCTCCTTTGTGAATGCAACCGGTGGCGGCCACCTTGCATAACAGAGCATAGTTCATACATATTCAATCATTTTCAATCAGGAGTAAACATATGTTAGAAGTAGAACGTTTCGAAAAAATAATGGAATATTTAAGAGAAAAAAAGACTGCACCGGTAAATGTTCTTGCGAAGCGCCTGTTTGTGAGCGAAGCAACCATGCGCAGAGATCTCTCAGAACTGGAGCGAAAGGGACTTGTAAAACGTCTCCATGGTGGAGCCATTCTTTTGGATGGTGCCAATCAGGAACTGCCCTTATATCTACGAGAGCGTCAGAATACGGATGCCAAAAGAATCATCAGCGAAAAAGCCTCCCACCATATCGTGGAAGGCCAGACAATTTTTCTCGATGCTTCTTCGACTGCACAATATCTGATTAAATATTTTGAAAATTATCAGAATCTGACCATTATTACAAATGGTCTGAAAACAGCCCAGGAATTGAATTCCCTGAGCCATAGAATTTACTGTACGGGAGGACTGCTTCTTCATAATTCCTCGGCGTATGTAGGAGACTTTGCCGCTGATTTTGTGCGGAATTTTAATGCTGATATTATGTTTTTCTCAAGCCGTGGAGTATCGGAAAGCGGTCAGATCACCGATGCATCCCGGGAAGAGACTTACATTCGTCAGGTCATGCTGCAACAAAGCCGCAAACATATTTTTCTATGTGATCATAATAAAATCGGTCAGGTCTATTGTTACAACTTATGTAATGTATCACAGCTGGACGATTATATTACCGACCTGTAACTATCAGTGTTATTCTTTCCAGTGCAGTCTGTGCAGTTCTCCATCCCTCTGCATGCTCTCGAATCCCTGCTGTCTCAGTGCCTCGTAGAGCACGATGGCTACGGAATTGGACAGATTCAGGGAACGGATCTCGGGAAGCATAGGGATACGGATGCAGGTCTCTTCATGCTCTACCAGGATCTCTTCCGGGATTCCGGCGCTCTCCTTGCCAAACATGATATAGTCGTCCGGTTCGAATTTCACATCGGTGTAGGTCTGGTGTGCTTTCGTGGTTGCCATCCAGATCTTCGCTCCGGGATGCATTTCCCGGAACTCCTGAAAATTAATATACCTGGTGACATCCAGATGCTGCCAGTAGTCCATACCGGCTCTTTTGATCTCTTTTTCATTTAAACGGAAGCCTAACGGTTCGATCAGATGCAGGCTGGTGCCGGTAGCCACACAGGTTCTTCCGATATTTCCGGTGTTTGCCGGAATCTCCGGCTGGTGTAATATAATATGCATAATTTTTCCTTTACAACATAGTAACTATCCAGAACCACTTCTCTGCCTGTGATTCCGAATAGTTACTGAAAATGCTTGTAACTATTCAGAACCCCATTCGCAAAACCGCTACTTCGTAGCTTTCCTGAATAACATGCTTGCATGTTATTTGCTCATGGTGGTTACTTCGCCATATAAAACTGCTTATCTGCCTGAATGCAAGCATTCGCAGAACGCAGTTTTGCATGGCTCTGAATAGTTACAAATGCTTTATTTATTATTTTGTTCTGCTCTTAATTTTTCTACGAAATGTCCCAGTCTGCCGATGGCAATCTTCAGCTTCTCCAGGGAGTACGCATAGGAGATTCTAAGATACCCCTCGCCACTGTCACCGAATGCGGTTCCGGGTACAGCAGCTACTTTTTCCTCCTCCAGGAAACGGGTGGCAAATTCTTCACTGGTCATGCCGAATTCCTTGATGCAGGGGAATACATAGAATGCGCCATAAGGCTCAAAGCATTCCAGTCCCATTTCACGAAACGCATTCATCAGAAAACGTCTTCTCTGATTATAGGCCGTGCGCATTTCCTCGATGTCGGGATCTCCGTTTTTCAGTGCTTCCACTGCCGCATACTGGCTGGTGGTAGGTGCACACATAATGGCAAACTGATGGATCTTCGTCATCTGCTGGATGATAGCAGCCGGTCCGCAGCAATAGCCCAGTCTCCAACCGGTCATGGCATAAGCCTTGGAGAAACCGTTAATGTAAATGGTACGCTCCTTCATGCCGGGCAGGCTGACGATGGACACATGCTTCTCTTTATAAGTAAGCTCAGAATAGATCTCGTCAGACATAACAAAAATGTCATGTTCTTCGATAACTTTCGCAATGGCTTCCAGATCAGACTTCTCCATGATGGCACCGGTAGGGTTGTTCGGGAAAGGAAGGATCAACACTTTTGTCTTGTCCGTGATCGCTGCTTCCAGTTCCTCTGCAGTCAGGCGGAATTCATTCTCCGCCTTCAGATCAATGATCACCGGCGTTGCTCCTGCCAGGACCGCACAGGGCTCATAGGATACATAACTGGGCTGAGGGATCAGCACTTCGTCTCCCGGATTACACATGGCACGCAGTCCGATGTCGATAGCCTCGGAACCACCGACCGTTACCAGCACTTCGTGCTGCCAGTCATAGGTTACACCCTGTTTTCTCTGGATCGTGTTGCAGATCTCCTGACGCAGATCCTTCAGACCTGCATTGGAGGTGTAAAAGGTTCTTCCCTTTTCCAGGGAATAGATGCCCTCATCCCGGATGTGCCAGGGAGTGTCGAAGTCCGGTTCTCCCACACCGAGAGAGATTGCATCCTGCATCTCACTTACAATATCAAAAAATTTGCGGATACCCGATGGTTTGATATCCACTACTTTATCAGCTAATGGATTTCTCATGGGGTGATCATCTCTCTTTCATCTTCTTTTTTTACAGCAAATGCGGTTCCGTGATCCTTGTATTTCTTCAGGATGAAATGGGTCGCAGTGCTAAGTACGGAATCCAGTGTAGACAACTTGTCAGATACAAAATTGGATACCTCTCGCAGGGTCTTGCCTTCCAGAATGACCATCAGATCATAAGCTCCGGACATCAAATATACGCTGCGTACTTCGGGATATTTGTAGATACGCTCGGCAATGCTGTCAAACCCCTGTCCTCTCTGGGGAGTCACACGTACCTCAATCAGTGCGCTTACTTTCTCAATATCTGTTTTTTCCCAGTTGATCAGGGTATGATATCCGCAGATAACGCCTTCTGCTTCCAGTGCTGCAATCTCATTTACCACATCGATCTCTTCCACACCCAGGATCACTGCCAGTTCCTTCAGATCGATCCTGCTGTTCTTCTCTATGATCGCTAATAATTCTTCTCTCATGCCTCTATCTCCTTTATAACTTTTATATTGCATTTTCCCTTACATAAGGGATGGATTCAGAATTTTACACGTTTTTATAAATCTCATCTCTGTGAGGACGATCCATATAACGGACTTCGTCCTCATTCAGGATCAGCCGGTCGTTGCTGTCTGTAAATCTCCCTACGATCACCGCCGGAATTCCCTCTGCCGCCAGTGCTTCCACCACTGCAGTTCCTTCCGGACTAGCAATGATCAGGCTGCCGCCGGATCTGAGTTCATAAGGATTTACATTACAGAATTCACATACCTCCACTGTCTCCTGTCTGAGAGGAAGCTTCTTCATATCTATTGTCAGTCCAACACCTGCACCCTCTGCCATCTCCCACAGCGCTGCAAATACACCGCCCTCGGAGACATCATGCATGGTACAACCGCCGGACTTCACGGCGGTAGCGGCCTCCGGTAAAATAGAATAATACCGGTCAAACGCCGCTGCTTCTTCCACCAGATACGCCGGGTATCTCTCAAGAAGATTTTCACGGTTCCGGGCCGCCAGATCCGCGGTACCCTCCAGGCCGATCCACTTGGTAATAATGATATCCTGACCCGCCAGCTTTTTCCCTGCGGATGCCTGCGTCACTGCGGCTTCGCTCAGGATACCGTATCCCGTTGCCGTGGCAATCGGCTGTCTTACCGCAGAGCTTACTCTGGTCTGCCCGCCGATGATCTGGATATTCAGATCTGTGGCTGCTTTCTCCGCCTCTTCCATCAATGCCTTCAGCTCCGGCTCCTCCACCGTCTCCGGCAGGAAGATCACCAGCTCTGCCGCCACAGGCTCTGCGCCCGCCGCTGCCAGATTGTTTGCACACTTTTGGAAAATACGACGCATCGGCATCACGGACAGATCCTCTCTCTCCGCCTCTGCCAGGTCGTTCTCACACTGAAGTTCTACGACACCTTCCTGAACGCAGGTTACCATCTGTCCCTTGGAAAAAGGCGCAAAAACAGCGCAGTCTGCCCCCAGACCTGCGCTATTTGCTATTTCTGTCCTTTTATTTTTCAATTGTCTGAGAACGGAACGTTTCAGGACGTTCACGGGTACCTTGCCGCTGTTCATTGTCTCACCTTTAGTCGTCTACGATTTCTGTCTGCCCAGCAGCCGCTGCTGCTCTTGCATTTAACGCTGCTGCCACGTTTTTCACATGATCAATGTTCGCTGTACTGATAGCTGCCATGATCTCTTCATATGCCTGGGGATCCGAGGTAGCGGTTCCAACAGTAGCACTTCGGGGCACCATCTTATAAGTACTGCTGTTGACCTGCTCTCTGCTGACCTCTACACCGTTTTCCATCGTGATCTTCCACAGTCTTGCCTTATATCCGATATGCGCACTCTCGGTTACGATATAACCGATGGGCTGACCGGCATCAGCATAGATCTGATCCGCAGGGGGTGTGATCGTCTCCAGCACTTCACTTTCATAACGTACCGAATGTCCGGCAGCTCTGCTCTCCTTGCCATAGATGTTGAACGTGATCTGCTTGTCATGCGTATAGCCTTCTATGTAGATCGGTGCATCTGTATTGTTTACAAACTTAAAATCTTTGCCGGAGCTCTCAGCGATCGCTGCATCTGCGGAAGGGTCCACATAGCCTACGATCATGGAATGATTATAACGTTCCGTTACTTCCAGTTCCGCACGTAATACTGCATTGTACAGGGTCGTGGATACCTGGCAGATACCGCCGCCCAGACTGTCTACCACTTTTCCGCTGACATAAGAGCCCGCCATGTAATAGCCGTTCGCCACGGAAAAAGGAGATACCGTCTTATAAGTAGAAAATTCTTCTCCCGGATACAGGGTCGTTCCGTTGATCAGACTGCAGCCATTCGCCACATTTGCACTTCTGGAAGATCCGGATGTCTTATAAGATGTGGTAAAGCTTCCCAGTACATCCGTTACCTGTGCCAGTTCTTCAGCACTTCCCTTCGGCTCATCCACTACGATCTCCAAAGGAATGCTGCAGGCCTCATGATTCCATTCTTCTGTCAGATAGTCATATACCGCATCGATAGATTTCTCTACATCCAGCACATATCCGGTCTGACCTTCAACCACGGTAAATTTGCCGCCGTCCCGCTTCAGAGAGACATTGATGGCTTCCTGATCATACTTGGTGCATCTGGTCAGCAGATCGTTGATCGCCTGCAAGTCAAAATCCAGTTCAATGGGATATACGTAATTTTCATGCTGCAGATCCATCAGGGTCTTGTAACGCTCAATGACATTTCCATGTGTCCCCAGTTCCAATGCTTCCTGCACCAGCTCCGGATTCTTCCAGGTCACACCCAGATCTCCGGCTGTGGTGGTCACATCATGATCATTTGCCGCAAGCAGTGTGATCTCCACGTCCTTCAGACCTTCGATATGTTCTTCGATAACCGCTGTTGCTTCCTGTGCCGTCATTCCGGACAGTTCCACATCCCCGGCATAAATTCCTGTCTTAATAGTATCATCTGTCTTGGCCTGCGCTGTCATTCCGAACAACATCGTCAAAGTCAATAACAGAATGCCGTAAAATCCCTTACGATATTTTTTCATAATACTCCTCTGCCCTTCCTTCGGGCACGTCTACTGTTCCATCCGCAGTTGAATTAGTAAAAAATAGATGTTATAGTAGGTACGATCATAGCAATCACAAGCAGCACGATGATAGCTGCGGAGATTCGCTGTTTTACTTTTTTATTATTCATATTAAACATGGTAAAAACCTCCATAAATGCTTCAAAAATCACTTTTACTCTGAAAGGATATTATATATGAGTTTAAAGATTTTGGCAAGTTTAATCATACTGATTGCCGTAGTGGCACATGCTACCAAACGCCAACAGCGCATCGCGGAAAACAGGGAAAAAGAGTTCTGGGCCAGAGAGCGGAAAGCCAACTCCGTCCGCAAAAAACCTCTGGATGATCTGGACTATGTAAAAATCCCCCTGGATAAGCTTCCCGTGGATGCCCTTCCAGACAACGAAAGAGCCGAAGAATACCGTAGTCTCCTTACTTCTCTGTCTACACAGCCGATCGTAAATCTCACAGGCTTCACTAACACAGATCTGAAGCTGGAATACGGCACTGCAAACATTACACCGCTGTCCCAGTACGATCAGAATTACACCGTACTGGTACGTACTCTGCAGCAATGGGCCGATCTGCTTCTGGATTCCGGTCTGACAGATGATGCGGAAACGGTTCTCGCGTATGCCGTCTCCATCGGCACCGACGTCAGCCATACTTACTATGCGCTGGCTAAAATCTATGACGGCCGGAAGGAATATGACAAAATTGCCGATCTGATCCACCGTGCGGAAGGACTGCGTTCCGCTTTGCGTAATTCTATCGTCCGTACTTTGCAAGAATCTTATCCGCAAGCCTGCTCGCCTCACTGCGGGTAAGCTTTTCCACATCGACCTCCAAAGTTATCTTATGCTGCTCTGCCAGACGATATAACCGCTCTTTTTGCGGTTTCGTCGCAGGCGTATCTCTTTTTACCTGAAAATGTAATGGCTGCGGCTCAAATAAATTCTTCTTTGCCGATTTTCCGACAGCTTCTGTCGATGCCTGTCCACCGGTTTCCTCCCGGTAAAACTGCTCTACCAACTTTCGGAACAATCGGTCCGTTGCTTTCGCATCCTCCAGAGCCCGGTGTGCATGATGCGGGATCTCATAATACTGACATAGATACCCCAGATTACGATGAGGCAGTTCCGGCAGATATTTCCGGGCAATCTGCAAAGTGTCCACCGCTGATCTCTCAAAAGTAATCTTCCGATCCACTGCCGCCTTTTTCAAAAAAGAATAATCAAACAAAATGCTGTGTCCTAGCAGCGGTAATTCTCCCATAAATTCCAATAATTTTGGGAAAACCTCATCCAGCTGCGGTGCATCCGTAAGATCTTCATCCCGGATTCCCGTAAGTTCTGTGATACGTTCTTCCAATTTCCGCCCCGGATCCACAAACGTAGAAAATTCTTCCACATTCTGTCCCTGCTCCACACGGATCGCACCGATCTCTATGATCCGATCTCTCTTGGGATTCAGGCCCGTGGTCTCCAAATCTATACTGACATAAGTGTCATACATACTGATCTCCATTTTGCAGACGCTTCCTCCGATATATTCTGACTGCATACCTCATTTTTTATGAACCGGTCTACTCCTGTACTATAATATCGGATTTCCGATCACCTGTACCTTGGCTTCATAATTGAGCGGATTCCGTTCCTGATAGTCAAACAGAACATAATGAGGTTCCGGATACCGGAACGGTTCCAAGTGTGTCATTCGGCTTAGCTGTTTCCAGTCATACTGATCATAGGCAGAAAGATAATGTCTCTCCTGTTCTTCTGTCTGATAAAAGCGGCGAATATCCTGTTTTTCCTCTTCCGTGATCTCTGCCGCAAACGCAGGCCTGCTCTTCAGATTCTCCCGAAGGTACATATCATACGTCAGAAGTTCTCTGTAAATCTCACGGTTGGCCGGATCTTTCATCGCTGCGAACTCCAATAAGATCTGATATCGATAAGCTCTGGCCGGACTGTTCGTAAAATATCCCTGCTCCTGATAATAATCCGCCAGTGCCTCATACATGGCAAACGGACCGGAAAATGCTTTTTCCAATACAGGCAGGGTATGAGTGAACTGGCCACTGTTATAATACAGCTCTACCATCTCTTCGATCCGTTTCAGTCTCCGGATCTCTCCATAGCTGATCCAGTTCGTGTACAACACTTCATAGGGCGGCTGTTCCAGATAGCGGATTCCGTACTCCTGTGCATGCTCATGCATATCCGAGCCCTTCAACACCTTCAGGAAACCTAACTGTAGCTGCTCCGGCTGCATTGCATACACCCTGTCAAAGGATCTGCCGAAGCTCTCATAATCTTCATAGGGAAGACCCGCGATCAGATCCAGATGCTGATGAATATTCTGTCCTCTGTGAATGGCCGCCACAATTTTCTCCAGCTTGTCCACATTCATGACACGGTGAATGGCTCGTATTGTCTCCGGATTCGTAGACTGTACCCCGATCTCCAGCTGTGCCAGTCCCGGACGGAAGCGGTTCAGCAGGGCAATCTCCTCTTCCCGCAAAATGTCCGCGGAAATCTCGAAATGGAAGTTTGTGACGCCATTGTCATGTTCGTAAATATACCGCCAGATCTCCATGGCATGTTTGTGATCACAATTGAACGTCCGGTCAATGAACTTCACCTGTTTTACGTTTTGATCCAGGAAAAACTGCAGTTCTCTTTTTACGACATCTATGTCACGTAGTCTCACTTTCTTATCTATGGAGGACAGGCAATAGCTGCACCGGTAAGGGCATCCTCTGCTGGTCTCATAATAGATGATACGATTCGTAAAAGGCTCCATATCCTCATAGAGAAAAGGAAGTGTGGTCAAATCCGTCAGTTCTCTAGGTGCCGTATAACCGGAGGCAAGACACAGGCCGGGGATCTGCCCGAAGCGCTCTGCGATCCGCTTCCCCTTTTGCCGCTGCATTTGTGATCCGCTCTCTTGATCGTCTGCCCGGGCTGCCTGCACTGTTGATTTCCACCTCTGTTCCGCACTACCCGGCTGCGTTTCATCCCCTGTCTCCTGCAGATATTGCTCCAACAGCTCCCGGAAGGTGGTTTCTCCTTCTCCCACCATGATCCCTGTGACCTGTGGGAATTTTTTTAATAATCCCGGTCCGTCATAAGTGACTTCCGGTCCTCCCAGCCAGATCTCGGTCTGTGGCAGGGTCTTCGGAAGCTCTGCCAATATCTCCTGCACCAGCTTCCAGTTCCAGATATAACAGGAAAAACCGATGACATCCGGCTGACGTTTCCAGATTCCCTCCAGTATCGTCTCCAGAGATTCGTTGATCGTAAACTCTGCCAGTTCCACATAGGACTGCAATTCTTCACCCACACACGCCCGCAGACTATAGACGGCAGGATTGGAATGTATGAATTTTGCGTTGATTGCTGCTAATAAAAATTTCATGTGTTGATTATAAGCCAGTTTCGTATCATAATGCAAGTACACCGTTGCCTTAGCTTTTATCCATAAGATCAAAAGCGTATAAAATGAGAGCCAGCCTTTCGGCTGACCCTTCCCCAATACATATTATAATTTACTCTGATAATTCTCTAGCTAATGGAATATACAATATCTATGCTATCCAACAGATGCCTGGCTGCCTGTTTTATACTTGTGTTTCCACAGTTTTATACTCAACACTCAGCTACACGCTGCTGAATTCTTTATAAATGGAATCCTTTAAAAGTATATCTGAATTTTCCTTCCGAATATGGACCATATTCAATGGCTTCTTGGGGACATCTATTGAAACATGCCATACACATGTAGCACGTAGATTTCACCCATTTCGGTTTCTTCTCTTCCATTTGTATTGCTTTTGCCGGACATACCTTTTCACAGATACCGCATCCTATACACCGTTCTTCATGAATATGATATGGTGCTGTATTTCTCATTGCAGCATCAAATTTAACAGACATTACAAAAGAATTCTCCTCCGCATTATCACCCTCCAGAATATCATATTCTTCTTTCCGTTCCTGAATCTTTTCTATTACTACTTTCAACCTTTTTTCTGCATCTTCTAATTTTACTTTTGCACTTTCCCGTGTTTCCACAATTTTATCAAACACCGGCATATTGTCCGGCATTTTGATTCCAAAACCGCCTTTAAGATATAATCTTTTGGAAAAATGCTCCAATGTCTTACCGGCTACATTACTAAATGTCGGTACTGCAAATGTATAGGCTTCACCGGGATCTATTTTCTCTGCAAATTTCCACACTACCTCAGGTGCCGCATAAGCATATACCGGAAATACAAATCCTACTCTATCCTCTTTTTTAAAGTGATAAACTGTTGGATCAGGTCCAATGATATTAACTGTTTTATCTTCAAGCGCATCTGCTATCATTTCGGCAATTGCTTTCGAATTTCCCGTACCCGAAAAATAAAAAATCATATTTCTCCTCCCTACTCTTCTCTCTCCACATGAAGAATTTCTCTATATTCCCTGCGTGATGCTTTGTCAGCAAAAAGTATCAGTATCAGAACAATTGCCACGAATCCGGCAAATAATAGCCACGGAATTTTATAGGTGCCGACGCACTCATAAATTGCTGCGCTTGCCGGAATCCCCAAAGCAACTCCACAATATAACACCGGGTTCATAATCCCATAAATATACCCATACTCTTTTTCACCGAACAGCCGATTTGTTACATACGTTGTAACAATTACTTGCATCGCAATTACCGTTCCAAACAAAGCAGCCGGAACGATAACCATTTTCCCCTGTGTAAATGCAATCAATAGTATATAATCCAACACTCCCGTTCCGCAAATTAAAACACTTGCTGTTTTCACACTTAACTTGTCATATACAAAGCCCAGACCAATTTTAGCAAAAATTGCAACAGTCATCGTCACAGAATACATCATCGCAGACCATTCGGATGAATTGCCTTCTTCTTGCCAGTATGCAACTAATTGCTGCTGAGTTGCCATCGTAAAAAAACCAATCAGGAAAATTGCAGTTGCAAATAACCAAAACGTCTTAGTATGTAATATCTGTTCTTTTGCAAATCCAGTCCTGACATATTCTCTCTGGTATTGTTGTTTCTCCGTTGTTGCTTCTTTCCCTAATGGTAACTCTCCTGTTTCCGTGGGATCTATTTTTATCAATAATCCTGTTGCAATACCTACAAATGCCATTATACATATCGCTATAAAGCGATACGCTGCACGATATCCAAAGTTGTCAATCATATATTGAACAACCGGGGTAAATACAGCAGATACAATACCCGTTCCTGCAAATGCCAATCCTGTTGCAATACCTTTCTTTTCATAGAACCAATTTGATGTAAGGATTGCAATAGGAATCGCACCATACAGGCAGGTTGCAACACCCGCTATAATTCCCCCCACATAAAACATTATCACATTTGATGCAACGGAATAGATTATTTGTGACAAAGCTCCGAGTGCTCCACCGATATACAATAATCGTTTCATCGGAATTTTACGAAACAATCTGGCTGCAAAAGGCATAAATATCATAGTTGTCAATGAACTAAATGTTGCATATGCCATATATCTCGTTCTCGAAACCCGAATATCTTCTGTAACCTGCTGCACAAACAAAGCATTAAAGTATGACAAAAATCCCGTCGATGCAGCTGCAAGCATCATGCATCCAATTACCACAATCCAGCCATAAAATATTTTGCATTTTCTCATTATAATGCCCTTACAAGTTCATCCATATTGAGTATATTACCGGAAAGTCCTAGCGCCTGAGCAATTTGTGCGGAAACAGGAGGTTTTACTTTTGCATCTTTCAGAATATCCTGTTGATAGAAAATTTTCCTTCTGTCATCATCTGCAATAATATTTTTGTGTGCCATTACTATCACACGATCGAAATTCTCTGCAACAAATTCCATATCGTGTGATATCGTAATAATCGCCTTTCCTTTGGCTTGAAGATAATCCATGACAATCTTCAGCTGATTCCTACCCCAATTGTCCTGTCCTGCTGTTGGTTCATCCAGAATTACATAATCCGGGTCTACAGCCAATACTACTGCTACAGTGAGAAACTTTCTGATTGGCAACGGTATATCAAAAGGATGTATATCAATATAGGGACGGATTCCCGTAATATCAAGAACTTCTTCTCTTCTTTTTATAATCTCTTCTTCGGGCAATTTCCAATACCGTAATACATATTCTATCTCTTTCACTACATTGTCATTAAATATTTGGTCATTAGGATTCTGAAATACATAACCGACCATCTTTGCGGTCTGAGCCGTGGTCATTTTAGCAGTGTCCTTCCCATCGATAATAATCTGTCCTATGGTCGGCTTATAGATATTATCTATTGTTTTTACCATAGTGGATTTACCGGCTCCATTTTGTCCGATAATTGCCACCTTTTCTCCTTTTTCTATGATAACAGATATATGTTCCAGTGCATTATTATTACTTTTTGGATAGGCAAACGTCAAGTCCTTTACTTCTATAGCCATTATGCCATTTCCTCCCTTCTTGCACATAGCTGCCCAATTGCTTCTTCCAGATTAATCGGTACTGTCTTCATAGGTTTTCCTGCCGCCTGCATTTTCATGAAGAGATCTATAACCTGTGGAACAGCAACCCCATACTCCGCAAGGACGGGATTGGATAACACTTCTCTTGTAGGTCCTTTTGCAATAATTTTTCCTTCAGACATAGCAATAATTTCATCACAATATTGCGCAAGTAAGTCAATTTTGTGTTCAGAGATTATAACCGTTTTCCCTTGCTCTTTCAATTTCTGAATAATTTTGAATACATCCTCTGTTCCTTCCGGATCTAACTGCGATGTTGGCTCATCAATTACGATAATATCGGAATTAAGTACAAGAACAGAAGCAAATGCCACTCTTTGGCACTGTCCTCCGGAAAGTGCCAGGGGATGTTTCTGAATTAACGATTCCACCGATACTTCCCGGGCTGCTGCCATAATTCTGTCAAACATATCTTCTCTTGGAACTGCCAAATTCTCCAATCCAATTCCTATTTCTTCAAAAACTGTATCTTTGATTCCACTGACCTGCGCAAACGGATCCTGAAAAACATAGCCTATTTGCACACTAAGCTGACAATCATCCCACTCTACTACTTTTTTACCATTTACTATTACATCTCCTTTTATGGTTCCATGGTAAAAATTCGGACATAACCCCCTCATAAGATTGCAGAATGTAGTTTTTCCGCCAGCATTAGGTCCAACCACTCCATAGCATTTTCCACTTTCCAATTTACAGTTCAAATGTTTTACTGCTGCTTTTTTCGTCAATGGATACGCATAAGATACATCCTTAAACTCAATACATACACTCATGTCATCCCTCCTACAGATATATCTTTCCGAGTACTGTAGCAACAATACATATAGTCAAAGTTCCAAAGCCTATTATCTTCTCTGCCACAGTAGCAGGAGCTATTGTACGCAACGCTGTATTCTTTTTATTTACGCCAAAAGCTCTGGCACTCATTGCTAATGTCTTGTCTTCTATTCCTGTCATCGAACTTATAATAACAGGAAACAATACCGGCAGAATGGATTTCAATTTCACAAAAAGATTTCCCTCTGTTTCAATTCCTCTTGCTCTCTGACTCTCCCTCACAGCATTCAATTTTTCTTTTACAGATGCAATACAGGCGAAGGTGGATAAAAACATAAAAGATGCTGTTGCTGACATCCCAATCTGTTCCAGACAATAGCAAAGATTTCTGGTTGGTGTCGTTAAAAAGAATGCCATGAAAATCCCAAGGAAACCTTCTATCATAAATACAAGATCCAGACAACTAATCACCGCTGACACCGGAACAGCTTTCCCAAATAGATAAAAGGCTACTGCTCCTTCATCTCCCATATGTACATAAATTCGCACCACTATGGTAAATACGCATCCTAACAAAAACATCACGCCTAACGTTTTTAAATAGGTCTTTAAATAAGGTGTCGTTGCAGTCAAAACAGTTCCAAGCAAAAAAGCAACTACTCCATATTGCCATTTAAAAACAATCATTGTCATGAATCCTATCGACATACAAAACAACAATTTCATTAACGGATGAAAATCACACCACGTATTCCCTGTTTTTTGGTCATGTCGTAAGCTTTCGATGAATTCTTCATTCGTCATATATGCAAATCTCCTTTATAACTAATCCAGGTCTACTTCCTCTACTTTTGCATCGGTCACATATTTCCCATAAGGAAGTTTAACAAGGAATCTGTCGGGCAATGCTTTAATAACAAGAAATACCACTAACAAAACTACAAATTTATCTATACAATCAAAACATAACTGACCGATTGCCATAGCCAGATATTTAGGTACTCCTGCATTATACATAGGTATTCCCAGTACAACGCTCGCAATATTTCCCCAGAAATCTCCACCCATAGCAAAGAAGATAATCGTTCCGCTTAACCAGCCTCCAATAAATCCAAACGCCGGAGTCCACAGAAGTGTTTTCCATATTTTTTTGAACATTCCTTTTTTGGCCATGTATCCAGCCAGTGCACCAAATGCCATATTTAAAGGTGCCATGACTATCATTACTGGATTTTTAATGACATTCACAAGATTTGATAATAATCCTACTAATAATCCGGCAACAGGTCCACAAGTAGCTCCTACAAGAATCGTTCCGATAGAATCTCCTATTACCACCATTGTAACAGGGTATATCACATTATATGCCACCATATTAATTGCCACTGCCAAAGGAATCAGCAGTAACACCATCTTATCCATTTTTTTACCGTTTGTTTTACTCATACTCTTTCTCCTTTCATTCCACCCTATTGCTTTCTCTGTGTCTGCGATACCTTTATTCTTACAAAGCTTCATAGCTTTCTAAGGTTTCTTTTAAAATCTGCACATATTTTTCTTTGTCAATATGCATTGCCACAAGTGTATCTTTGGGATGTCCTATTGGTGTATACATATTCAAAGGTGTTGTTCTGCCCTTACATATTGTACCTGCATCCTCCAAAAACACGTTATACCGTTCGAAGCTTATAATATCTTCTGTCCCTAAACCTAATGCAAGCAATGAAGGTCCATAATAAATTGGAGCCCCTGGTGTATGTGACATGCCACACAACGCAAAAGCGGTCGTATAGGGGCCATCTGCACCATGTACAATCTGTCCGATTTCCCCATTTGTCAATGCTGATTCTCTCTCTAAATGGTATCCGTACATTTCCATTCGGATTCCGCTTTGGAAAACTGCCCTGGCAGCTTCAGGATCCACCGCCATATTGATTTCTGTGTTTCTCTTATAATCGCCAAAATCAAAACTGCCTCCCACAAATGCTATTTTTTTAATTTTTTTTGGCAATTCAGGATATTTAAAAATAGCTAATGCAATATTTGTCATCGGTCCAAAGCAGGCAATCTCCAAATCACCGCCTGCAGCTTCTGCTGCCTGATAAATCGCATCCCATGCAGGAATATCTGCATAAGTATTTCCTTCTGGAACTGGCAGTGCACATTTCCCATCCGGCAAAAACCGTGGTCCTACAATTTTCTCATGCTTTAAAACACATCGCTCACTCCCTTTATATAAAGGGCATTCCAAACCTGCCATCTTTGCAAAGCCTGAGACATTTTTTAACGAATGCTCCATTTCAGCATTTTTACCTATACATACAGAGATACCGGTCACCTCAAGATATCTTTTTGCAAGCAGCAACCCCCAAAGGCTATCTATCTGTCCGTCTGTATCAATAAATATCTGTCGGCTCATAGTTGCACTTCCTTTCCATATGCATCACATGCATCCAATAATAATTTTACAAACCCTTCTCTGTCAGAGTCTAACGCTACCAACACATTCGCATCTTTTCCTTCCACATTGTAATAGTCTCCGACAGTACTGCCAAAAGTATCTTTTCCATCCAGATCAATCTCTACATTCATTTCTTTTAAAGTAAATAATTCTGGTTGAATTAAATACGCTATGGTACATGCATCATGAATCGGTACTCCAGGCCATCCAAGCATCTCAAAACCTCTGCCAAAAAAGTCTGCAAGCTCCGCAATCATTTTTCCTACTCTTCCCTTCTCCCGAAATAGTTCTTTTTCATCAAAATGAATTGTATTCTTATTGGTTACATCCAGTCCCATCATTACGATCGGAACACCTGAAGTAAATACAATATCTGCCGCATAGGCATCGACCATGATATTAAATTCTGATGCACCTCTTCCGCTGCATCCCCCGACAATAGATCCTCCCATCAATACAATCTTGTCGATTTTTGAGATCAGTTCCGGATAACACAGTAAAAGAACTGCGATGTTGGTCAATGGACCAGTTGGTACAAGAACTACATTTTCTTCACTCTCTTTTATTTTCTTTGCAAGAAATTCTACTGCACTTTCCTTTTGGAGAGGAGCAACCGGATCTGGCAATTCCGGACCATCCAATCCGCTTTTCCCATGCGCCACTCCTGCTGTGTATACAGATGTCAATAGCGGTCCTGATCTCCCCTGCGCGATAGGAATATCCCTTCTTCCCAGAAATTCACAGATGCTTCTGACATTCTTAGTCGTTTTTTCAATCGTCATATTCCCACAGACACTCGTGATTCCTAAAACATCTAATTTTTCACTGGATAGTGCTAATATGATGGCTATCGCATCATCATGCCCTGGATCGCAGTCCATTAATATAGGTATTTTCTTCATCCGCTCTTTCTCCTTTTATAATCTTCTTCATATTTTTTCATCTCATGCCACGTAGGAATACTTGGTGCCGCCCCTTCTTTACTCACTGCATATCCGCTTGCCATAGATGCATAATACAAAGACTCTTCCACAGAATATCCCTTGCACTGACAAGCAAGATAATATCCGCAGAATGTATCACCGGCTGCTGTAGTATCTACTACCTTTTCCGGGAAACTGCTACAAGCTGTTTTTTCCCCTTTTCCCTGATACAAAACACCCTTTGCACCAATCGTTAAAACAATCTCTGCTTTAGGATATTTTTCTGCCAATGCCTGCAATATGATATCATAATCATCTGATAGCTCTCCTGACAGAGCTTTCCCTTCGACTTCATTTAGCACAAACAAATCGACCAGCTCCAGCGGACATTGTAAAAGTCCTTCTGTAATAGGTGATGGATTCAATACAATTTTCATTCCCTTTTGTGCTGCTGTCTGTAATGCATAATCCAGATTAGAAATCTCGTTCTGAAGCAGTAAGTAATCCTCTTTGTTAAAATGTTGCACGGCTTCATCAATCATTTTCTTCGAAATACTCTGATTAGCGCCTCCATAAACAATAATACAATTTTGTCCGTTTTCCCTTTGTATCACTGCATGTCCGCTAACCGTTTCCACTTTATGAAGAAATGATGTATTCGCCCCAGCCTCTGACAGACTGGCTTCCAACATATCTCCATCCTTTCCAACGGCTCCCAGATGGGACACCTCTGCTCCGGCTCTTGCTAATGCCAATGATTGGTTTAATCCCTTACCACCAATAAATTCGCCATATCTTTTGCATAATATTGTTTCTTCTTCCCGGACAAAATGTTCCACCTCATAAACCCTGTCATAGTTCAGCGAACCGCAGTTAAGCACTTTGTTCATTTTACATCTGCCTTTCTATTTATATAGATAAAATTTTCCTATTTATTACTTTAGTACCTAAAGTATTTTTTGTGCAAAAAGGTGTTTTTAATTCGTTTTCCAAAAACACCTTTGTATATTTTTATCATATCACATTATTTTAGTATGTCAATTATTTTTTATTTTACAGACTTAATCAGAGTATCTTGTGCCAGTTCTCCTGCACAAATTTGTTGAACAACTTGTTCATAACGAATAATACTTCTCAATTCATCATCCGAAAAACACTGCACGCATTTCTCAATCGCTTCTTTTCGTATCGTATCATATTGGCAATAAGCCTGATATACTCTTTTTCCTTCTTCCGTTAAACGTATCCTTTTGCATCTTCGGTCAGCAGAATCTTCCTCTTTCTCAATCAGTTTCTTTTTAAATAATCTATGTGCTAGTTGCGTTACCGCACCTTGCGACACATCCATCATTTCTGCAATATCCGACATCGACGGACATCCTTTTCTTCCTACATTAAGAAGAAAATGAGCCTCCCTTAAATGTATTTTTTCTCCCACTATGTATTCTCTATCCGTATACATGTAAGCATAATATGCTGTTGTGGCTTCTCTAGTTTCCCGTATCAGTTGATCCAATAATATTTCTCTCTTCATTTTGTTCTCCCACTAATAGTTCGATAGTTTCCTTCTATTTGTTTCTTTTCACATTTAAATTATACTTTCTAGCAGACTTTTCTGTCAATTAAATCTACATGACTTCCGTACTCAAAAGGAACGGGGACTGTGTTTCCACACTCCCCGTTCCTTACAACAAACATTCAACAAAATTTGATTATAGGCTTTTAACAAAACGATCGAATGCCTTCTGGCCTTCCTCCGTTCTCTTGTAGACACCGGCATCTTCCAATACCTGCATGAATACCAGACCGATCTCTTTCTCGACAATACTGTCGATATTCTCTGCAGTGATAGCATTGTATTTCGGTCGGAATTCATCTACCCAGTCTGCATGCTTTGCCAGTTCTTCATCGGCTCTTAAGTCCTTACCGGCGAGGATTGCTTCCTTCAGATGCGCCATCTCGCCCTTCAGGCGGGCAGGCAGTACTGCCAGACCCATAACCTCGATCAGACCGATGTTCTCCTTCTTGATATGATGCAGCTTTGCATGCGGATGATATACACCCAGAGGATGTTCCTCAGTAGTGATATTGTTACGCAACACCAGATCCAGTTCGAACTTGTCTCCTCTCTTTCTTGCAATGGGAGTGATAGTGTTATGAGGCTCGTTATCGGTGTAGGCATAGATAAATGCCTCTTCATCCGTATATTCTCTCCACTTGTTCAGGATCACATCTGCCAGTGCAATGATACGGTCAGTATCCGTACCGCTGAGACGGATCACGGACATAGGCCATGCCACGATACCGGCATCCACATCCTCGAAACCGGCTACGGAGAACGTTCTCTCTACCGGAGCTTTCGCCATGGCAAACTCGTAATGGCCGCCCTGGAAATGATCGTGGCTTAAGATGGAGCCGCCTACGATGGGCAGATCCGCATTGGAACCTACAAAATAATGAGGGAACTGCTTTACGAAATCAAACAGCTTACAGAAGGTCGCATGCTCAATCTTCATAGGCACATGCTGAGAGTTAAATACGATGCAGTGCTCATTATAATATACATACGGAGAATACTGAAATCCCCACTGACTGCCGTTAATAGTCACCGGAATGATACGGTGGTTCTGACGGGCAGGATGGTTCACACGGCCTGCATAACCCTCATTTTCACGGCACAACAGACATTTCGGATAACCGGACTGCTTTGCCAGCTTTGCTGCGGCGATAGCTTTAGGATCCTTCTCGGGCTTGGACAGGTTGATGGTAATATCCAGATCGCCATATTTGGTGGGAGCCACCCATTTCATATCCTTGCAGATACGATAACGACGGATATAGTCGGAATCTCTGCTCAATTTATAATAATAGTCGGTAGCTGCCTCAGGAGATACCTGCTCGTACAGCTCATGGAAATGACGGATCACTTCACTGGGTCTGGGCATCAGCAGTCCCATGATCTTCGTATCGAACAGATCGCGGTATACCACACTGTTCTCCTTGAGAATGCCTTTTTCATAAGCGTAATCCAGCATGCCCTTCAGAACCTCTTCCAGTTCATCCTCACGCATGGTCACATTGTCACGGTCTTCCAGCTCATCCAGTTCAAACAGCTCCAACAGACGGTTGGTGGTATAGATCACATCTTCCTCCGGAACCAGTCCTGTCTGTACTCCGTAGGATACTAATTTACGAATTAATACCTGAATATCCATTTTCTTTTCTCCTTACAGTGTCTGAGGGCCGTCACCGATCTCTACTACATAGAAATCAGCCGCATAGCCGATCTTTTCCTTGTATGCCTTGCCTACCCGCTCGATAAAGGTATCAATAGCTTCATCCTTCACAATACTTACGGTACATCCGCCGAAGCCTGCACCGGTCATACGGGATCCAATGACACCATCTACCTTCCATGCTTCCTCTACTAGAGTATCCAGCTCAATACCGGTTACTTCATAATCATCCCGCAGGGATACGTGGGATGCATTCATCAGCTCACCAAACAGCTTCACATCATTATTCTTCAGCGCTTCAACCGCACGGATCGTTCTCTGATTCTCATATACCGCATGCTTTGCACGCTTTCTGCGGACATCACTCTTGATAATAGCCTTGAACTTCTCAAAGGTCTCCTCATCCAGGTCGCCCAGCGTCTTGATCTTCACTACCTGCTGAAGCTCTGCCAGTGCGGTCTCACACTCACTGCGGCGCTCATTGTACTTGGAATCTCCCAGGCCTCTCTTTTTATTACTGCATGCGATCACGATCTTCGCATTCTCCAGATGGATCGGTGCATACTCATACTCCAGAGTCGCAGTATCCAGAAAAATAGCGTTGTCCTTTTTACCCATGGCAATGGCAAACTGATCCATGATACCACAGTTTACCTTGTTGTATTTGTTCTCGGAGAACTGTCCGATCAGCGCCAGATCCTGATTGGTCACATCAAAGCCGAAGAAATCCCTCAGAATGTAGCCGGTCAGCACTTCTACGGAAGCGGAAGAAGAAAGTCCGGAACCGTTAGGAATATTGCCGTTTAACAGCAGATCCATACCGGAAGTCACTTTCATGCCCTTCTCACCGAAAGCCCAGATCACTCCCTTGGGATAATTGGTCCAATTCGCTTCCTTGCTGGGTACCAGGTCATCCAGAGAAGACTCGATCACGCCCAGCTGATCGAAATTCATGGAATAGAAACGCAGTTTATTGTCGTTTCTTTTTCTTGCCACGCCGTAAGTACCAATGGTCAGTGCACAGGGGAATACATGTCCGCCGTTATAGTCGGTATGTTCACCGATCAGATTCACACGTCCTGGTGCAAAATAAGCCTTGGCACCCTCTGCATCTCCAAATACTTCTGCGAAAGTCTTCAGAATCGTCTCTTTCATTTCCATTTTCTACTCCTATCTGCTTACTGTGTAAGCCCCGTCCATTTATATGTTCTTACTCTTGTCGCTCCGGCCGATGCCGCGATACGAATTCTCTTGCTCTATGTTTTCATCATAATCGAAAAAAACAAATATTTCTACCTATTTTTGTTCTTAAGACCTGTCATTATGTTAAAAGCTACAAGCCATGCAAAGACAAAAATAAAAACACATCCCGGGAGTTTGCTCACAGGGATGTATTTTTATTTTTGTCTTTATACGGCGACAGCCGTACATGAAGTAGACGCAACGCGTCTACGAATGTGCATGGCGCAATTCCTTGGATCCTGCCCACAAGGATGTATCTTTGTTTTTGCTTTTATACGGCGACAGCCGTACATGAAGTAGACGCAACGCGTCTACGAATGCGCATGGCACAGTTCCCTGGCGTACTTTATTCCGCACTCTGTTTCCGATACTGTACCGGAGTCATATCATAAGCCTTTTTGAACAGGCGATTGAAATGCTCCACATTCTCGTAACCAACGTTAGCTGCTATGGTCTCTACTGTCTGGTTGGTTTCCTTCAAGAGCATTCTTGCCTTCTTCATGCGTTCTTCCCTTACAACCTCCTGGAAGGTCATGCCGGCCTTTTCCTTAATGTATTTGGACAAATACGGTTTGGAGAGATGGAAGGTATCTACCAGCATATCCAGTGTTACATCCACGTAGTTCTTCTGGATGAAACTGATGATCTCCACGATCCGCTCCTCTCTGCCGGAAGTGATATGCTGCTCTGCTGCCAGCTTGTTCACAGCGGATACCAATGCTGCGATGGAACTCTTGATGATATCTTCATCCACGCCGACACCCCAGTAGAACTTACCGTCATGGACGATGCCTACATAGGTAGCTGCCTTAGAGTTGGAACCTCTGGAAATGGCATGCTCTTCGTAAACAGACAGTTCATAGGTAATACCGAAGTATGTCTTAATAGCATTGCTTACTGCATCCAAGCGTCCGTTACCCATGGTGGTAATGGTTCTGGAAGCTCCGCCCTGATCAATGGTCACTTCTGCCTGAATACCGTTCTCCTGCTTGAAGTGACACTCCGGAACATTGAAGATACTGCGGGGATAAATATAATTTTCCTCGAAGATCGCATAAATCTCCTTGGGAAGTAATTCCTGATGGCGCCTGTCGGAGATACCCTTTACCAGGTAGCCGACTTCTTCCTTCATGGCTGCAGGCAATGAGAAACCAAACTGCTGCTTCAATACGAATGCTACGCCGCCCTTACCGGATACGCTGTTGATACGGATAACATCGGATTCGTACTCTCTTCCCACATCTGCAGGATCGATAGGCAGGTAAGGAATATCCCAGCGCTTGCCGGTCCTGCCTTCCTTCTGCCATGCCATACCTTTACTGATGGCATCCTGATGGGAACCTGAAAATGCGGTAAATACCAGATCTCCCGCATAAGGAACTCTCTCATGCACCTTCATACCGGTGAAATTCTCATAAGCTTCACGGATCTCCATAATATGAGAGAAATCCAGTCCACTGTCCACACCGTGACACATCATATTAAGTGCAACGGTTACCAGATCCACATTACCGGTACGCTCACCGTTGCCGAACAAAGTACCTTCCACACGGTCTGCTCCGGCCAGTACGCCGAACTCCGCATCGCTGATACCGCAGCCTCTGTCGTTATGGGGATGTACGCTAAGTACTACATTATCACGATATTTCAAATGCTTGTGCATATATTCTACCTGACACGCAAATACGTGAGGCATTGCCACCTGTACGGTGGTAGGCAGATTGATGATAGCCTTGCGGTCAGCGGTGGGTTTCCATACATCCAGTACTGCATTGCAGACTTCCAATGCATAATCCACCTCGGTCTGAGAAAAGCTCTCCGGGCTGTACTCAAAGGTGAAGTTACCTTCGGTCTCATCTGCCAGATTCTTTAACATCCGGGCACCATCTACCGCCAGCTTCTTAATAGCTTCCTTGTCCTTCTTAAATACCTGTTCTCTCTGCTCTACGGAAGTAGAATTATACAGATGGATCACTGCGTGGGGCGCACCCTTGACTGCTTCGAAGGTCTTGCGGATGATATGCTCTCTCGCCTGCGTCAATACCTGAATGGTCACATCCTCCGGGATCATGTCTCGTTCAATTAATGCACGGATAAAATTGTACTCCGTATCGGAGGAAGCGGGAAAACCAACCTCGATCTCCTTGAAACCGATCTTTACCAACATCTTGAAGAATTCCAGCTTATCTTCCAGACTCATGGGATCGATCAATGCCTGGTTGCCGTCTCTTAAGTCAACGCTGCACCAGATAGCTGCCTTGGTAATGCTGTCTTTTTTCACCCAGTCATAGGTCACCTCGGGGGGCATAAAATAAGTTTTCTGATATTTTGCTGCAATGTCTGCGCTGTTCATGGAAATCCTCCTGCTGTATGATTACTTTTTATTTTCAAAACCTGCTGTTTTTACTATTTTCACTTATCTGATTGCATTATCTTAACACTCATAATTTCTGTAAGCAAGATATATTCTTATCTTGTTAATTGATGTATTTTAATGTGACATTTTTGTCATATACCTATAAATTCAAGAAAAAGGCTATTTTATTCAGTGATTATTCCTTTTTATTATTTGATTAAAATTTTCAATTGTATATATCATTTTTTGTTATATTTAAAACCATACTTTTAATTTTATAATGTTTTATAATTGATTAATTTTATTACTATGTTTAAAATGTTTTTCACAAAAAAACAGATGTCCGTGTCAGGCATCTGTTTATAATCTATTCTCTATTTATATCCTAAACGATTTCTTCGTACTGTATACTCTCGAAATCGTAACGCCCATTCGCATTCCGGGCTGTCAAATAATTTCCACTCTTTCAAAATACCGGATCAGGATATCCGCACAATTTTCGATTCCCAGTTTGGTGGTATCGAGGATCATATGATAATTATTCACATCACCCCACACTTTACCGGTATTTTCATAATAATAGTCGGCGCGCTCCGCATCATTTTTCTCAAGCATTTCTTTTGCCTCATCGTGGGGAAGACTTTCCTTCTTCATGATACGTTCAATACGATCTTCCTTATCCGCGCACACATACACGTTAAATACATTCGGCTGATCCTTCAGGATCTCGGATGCACAACGTCCCAGAATAATACAGGGATGTTCCGCCAATTCCTTAATGACCTCCGCTTCCGTAGCATAACTGTCACCATCCAGTTCATGCTCTATGTACGCCTTATCATATACCGGCACCCCCAGCTTCTCAGACAACTCCTGTGCGATCAGACTGGCTCCTGTTCCGAATCTTCGGCTGATAGTAATTACAAGGTTCATCGTAAGCACCTCCTTTGTAAGGTACTCTCATTTTATGATAAAGACTCTGAATTTGCAAGAGGGATGTCTACAAAAGCTTCTGCTCTATCTGATACAGTTTCTCACCTGTCGCCCGCATGCTGTGTTCCTCCGCCAGTGCCCTGCCTGCCCGGATTCTGCGTCTTACTTTTTCCCGCGGTTCTTCATACAAGATGTCTCGGACTGCCTGCTCGTAGGAATCCAGATTACTGGCTTTGCGCACCTGCTCGCCGTCGGTAAGCCACCCTTCATACACCGGAATGTCTCTCACGATCACAGGAATCTCACAGGATAATGCCTCCAATACCACGATTCCTTCCGTCTCTTCATAACTGAAAAAAGCAAATGCATCCGCACCACAGTACGCATCCCGCAGGATCCCGGACGGTTGGAAACCGGCAAAGATCACATTTTCCGGCTTCTCTGCCACAGCCTTTTTGATCTCTGCCGGAATCAATGCATTGTTCCCGCCCCCAAACCATAGAAAAATAATGTCTGGCATCCTTTTTGCCATTTCCAGAAAATCCTCGATTCCTTTTCTGTGAATCAGATGCCCGGCGGATATCACGACCTTTTTATCCACAGGAAGATGAAAAAATTTCCGGAATCGTCCACCTGCCTGCTCTGTTTTGTGGAAAAATTCAGTGTCCACACCATTGGTCAGTGCGTAAATCTCCCGATGCAGATCATATTTCATTAACAATTCCCGGGAGTATTCCGTTGGTGTGATAACCACATCTCCCTGTCTATAACAATAGCGGATCCATTTTTTGAATAAAGGAGCCGCCAGATTGGAACCGATAAAAGAATTCTTAAAATCTTCCATAGTGGAATGCCCATAATAGACGACCTTTTTCCCCTGCCGTCTTGCCCGCCGTGCCACCAGCGGCGAATCAGGCAATACGGTATTGATCTGTACGATATCCGCCTCTTTCCAGACGTCCGTCACGGTCACTTTTGCTGCTCGCAGCATCTTCTCCTGATGGCGTATGGCGCTGCCAACGCCGCTTTTTGCCACCAGTGAAAGTCCGCCTTTATATATATAAATTTTCATAAGTATACTCTCCTATACCAGGTGGAAAATCACCTGGAACAGTGTCGTCAGTCCCAGACTATACAGCGCAATGGAGAAAGGCTTTCCCAAAAAGATGACTGTCACAAACTGTTTCCATGTCATATTCGTCGTTCCGGCGAGATAACAGAGAAAATCATCCGGTGCCACCGGCAGAAAGATTGCCAGTGTAAATAATTTCAAAAATCTCCCCTTTAGCTCCGTCCATGTCAGGTATTTTTCAATCATTTTCCCGGGAAACATCTTGTACAGCACCGGTCTTCCCAGACTTCTTGCTATTCCAAAAGCAATACAGGAACCCACACAGATTCCTATATAATTATAGAAAAATCCCGGCACCGCTCCAAAGAGCAGCACTCCTGCCAGACAGCTGATGCCACCCGGTATGATGGGAAACACCACCTGAACGATCTGGATCAGCACGAAGATCAGTGCACCGATCATTCCGAAACGGTTCACAAACTGCTGCATAGTCTCCACCGATTGGAAAATGCCGCTCTGATAGCTCCAGACTGCCAGTATTCCACAGAGGATCAGACTAACCCAGGATGCAATATTGACGGCTCTTTGCCAAGCGTTTTTCTCTTTCGACCTGTTTTTCTTCGATCTGTCGCTGGTATAGTTGTTCCATGCTTCCCGCAAATCTTTTTTGGGAAAATATTTCTGCGGACTGTTTTGCATAACTGCACATTCCTCTGCGTTCATCGTCTTCTTTCTCCTTCCAGTTCTTCAGGTCTTTCAAGAATTCCTCTTCGGTCCTGTACTGCCAGCCGTTTTTTCCCTCTTCCACAACCGCCCGCAGGCATTGATCCCTTCTGCATAATAACGGTAATCCTGCTGCCAGTGCTTCCGCATAGGTAAGCCCCTGGGTCTCACTGGTGGAAGCGCTGACGAACAGATCTCCTGCCGGATAATAAGATGCTACTTCAGCGGGTGATACCATTCCGGTAAAAATAACGCTTTCCGTCACACCCAGTTCTGCTGCCTTTTTCCGTAAAGTCTCCAAATAAGGACCGCCGCCTACAATCATCAGTATTGTGCCGCTCTCCTGAATTTTCTGCTGGTACTCCAGCAATTCTTCCACATTCTTCTCTTTTGCCAGACGACCTACATATAAAAGCACTGTGGTCTTCCGGTCCATTTTATATTTTCTTCGGATTCTCTCCCGGGAATCCGTCCGGGTCTGCGCGTCATATTTACTCAGATCAATCCCCGATGGGATCACTGATACCGGACAATGAATGCCATAGTCTTTTAGTAATGTCTCTATTTTTGTGCTGGGAGCGATCATACTGTCCACCTTCTCGGAGATCTGTCGCGTCAGGAACTGTACCATATCCCTGCCCCATTTCTTGTAAGGGGAAAAATAGTGGGTATAATCTTCGTATACAGTATGGTAAGTATGCACCAGAGGGATCTTACATTCCTCTGCGATCTTTTTTGCCATGAAAAAGGTAGAAAATTCACACTGGGAATGTACAATATCCGGATTCCACTCTATAATCCCGCGATACAGTTCGCGTCCCGGGGACACCCGAAATCTTGCTCCCGGATAAATATATCCGGCATTCACGGAACCCATATAGATCACACCCTCTTCTTCGTAGGAACGAGCTGTACGGGACAAGGTCAGGATCTTCACTTCATGTCCTCTTTGCTGTAATTCCTCCCGTAGATTGCATACCGAAGTAACAACTCCGTTGATGGTCGGCTTGTACCAGTCTGTTGTGATCAATACTTTCATCTTTTTTCTCCCTTCCGTTTATTTTCTCTGAATTGATCTCAGCATAACAGACACAGGTAAATTCCATCCGAATAAAATCAAAAGTTTTCCTAAAGTTTCTGTGAGTTTTTTCCAAAATGTGCACTAAAAAACAGCATTCTCCGGAAATTTCCGGAAAACGCCGTTTTTAATCGTCTTTCTATAAAATTATTATCTTTCTTCTCTGAAGTACGCCAGTCCCAGACTTGCGGGGGGCTGATTCTCTCTCTTGCTCCGCATACTGGTGATGACCAGTACCAGTAAGGTCACGACATAAGGGATCATCTTATACAGCTCCTGATACTCCATATGCTCGATACCGGTGGGCAGATACAGATACAGAATATACAGACCACCAAACAGGAAAGAAGCAAATACACTGATATTCGGTCTCCAGATAGTGAAGATGACCAGCGCAATGGCAAGCCAGCCTCTGTCACCGAACGCATCGTTGGACCAGACGCCGCAGGCATAATCCATTACATAGTACAGTCCGCCCAGACCTGCGATCATACATCCCACGCAGGTAGCGATGTATTTGTACCGGGATACGTTGATACCGGCTGCATCTGCGGTATTGGGGCCCTCACCGACTGCTCTTAAGTGCAGGCCTGTTCTGGTATGACTCAGGACATACGATGCCGCAAACGCAATGATCACTGCCAGATAAGCCAGGAATCCATAGGATAAAAACAGCTTACCAAACCAGCCAAGTTTTCCCGCAAAAGGAAGGGACTTACTGAAATAACTGCTGGTAGCAGACAGTGCAATGGAAGGTACATCACTGTTTACCAGCTTGATCAGGGATCCGCCGAAGAAGTTACCGAAGCCAACACCGAAGGTGGTCATTGCCAGACCGGTCACGTTCTGGTTCGCCCGCAGGGTGACAGTCAGGAAGCAGTACAGCAATCCCATCAACAGGGATCCTAACAGGCAGCAGAGCATCGGAATCGCAATGGCAAGAAACCCATTCATGTTCGCCGCGTCTCCTGCGGATCTCTCATAGAAGAAAGATCCGATGACACCACAGATACCTCCCACATACATGACGCCGGGGATTCCCAGATTCAGATTACCGGACTTCTCCGTGATGATCTCACCGGTACTCCCGTATAACAGAGGAATTCCCTGTACGATTGCTCTCGGAATAAATGCAAGTAAAAATGACCACATGATTACTGTTCCTCCTTTTCTGCTTTTTTACGGAACTGCAGTCTGTAAGTAATGAAGAACTCACAGCCGATGATAAAGAACAGGATAATACCTGTCAGAATATCGGAGTAAGAATGATTCAGTCCAAAATTGGTAGAGATCTCACTGGCTCCGCGATCCATGAATATGATCAGGAAGCTGGAGAATACCATGGTCAGAGGATTGAACTTGGACATCCAGGATACCAGTACAGCGGTAAATCCCTGTCCACCTGCAATCGTGGTAGTCACAGTATGATTGATGCCTCCTACCAGAAGCAGGCCTACCAGTCCGCACAGTGCACCGGACAGAAGCATGGTACGGATAATTACCTTTTCCACCTTAATACCCACATATTTTGCAGTATTTTCGCTCTCACCCACAACAGAGATCTCATATCCCTGCTTACTGTAGTTCAAATATACATACATAAATATCGTGATCACTACTGCCACTACAATACTTAACAGATATTTGGAGCCGAAGATCTGCGGTAGCCAGCCCACATTGGTGTTCTGGTTGATGATACCGATCTTACCGGATCCCTTGGGAACCTCCCATACTATCGTATAAAATGCCACCAACTGAGTAGCTATGTAGTTCATCATCAGCGTAGACAGCGTCTCATTGGTATTCCATTTCGCCTTGAAAAATGCGGGAATGAAGCCCCAGATGGCTCCTGCTGCCAGACTTGCCACGATCATGCACAGGATCACAACTGCGTTCGGAAGCTTATCTCCCAGACAGATCATACAGGCTGCTGCTGCCAGCCCGCCGATCAGCACCTGTCCCTCACCGCCGATATTCCAGAATTTCATCTTAAATGCCGGAGTCAATGCCAATGCGATCAAAAGCAGGATCGCTATATTCTGAAAAGTGACCCAGGTCTTGCGAACGGATCCGAAAGCACCCAGAACGATGGACTGATATACCTGTAAAGGATTGATTCCCGTGGTGATCGTCGTAATGATACCGCACAGGATCAGTGCCAGCAGGATTGCCAAAAATCGAATACCCAGAGATTTATACCAGGGAAGCGCATCTCTTTTTACGATATGAAACAAAGGCTCTTTATTCTTTTCCTTCATGTTCTTTGCCTCCTACTCTGGTCATCAGCATACCGACCTCATTTTTGTCTGTCTTTCTCGCATCCAGAATACCGCTCACTTCTCCGCCGCACAATACCATGATACGGTCGGACAGCTCCATCAGCACATCCAGATCCTCACCTACGAAAATCACGGCAACGCCCTTTTTCTTCTGTTCATTGATCAGGTCATATATAGTATACGAAGAATTAATATCCAGTCCACGTACCACATAAGCCGTCAACAGTACGGTAGGTGCAGACGCAATCTCTCTTCCAACGAGAACCTTCTGTACATTACCACCGGACAATCTGCGTACCGGAGTGGTGATACCCGGGGTTACAACCTCCAGATTTTCTACCACATCAGTTGCAAGCTGTTTGGAAGGCTTTCGGTTCGTAAACGGTGTATGTCCCTGTCGGAAGGAACGTAACATCATATTATCGGTCAGATCCATATTGCCTACCAGGCCCATGCCAAGACGATCCTCCGGTACAAAAGAAAGCGATACACCCATCTCTGCGATCTTCAACGGATCCTTGCCGATCAGCATTTCCTTACTTCCATCATCTTCCACATAGCTGATTGTGCCGGCTTCTGTTACCTGCAGACCTGCAATGGCTTCCAAAAGCTCCTTCTGTCCACAGCCGGAGATACCGGCGATTCCCAGGATCTCACCACTATTGGCGGTAAAGGAGACGTCCTTCAGCTTAACGATACCTTCTTCGTTACGTACGGTCAGTCCCTGTACTTCGATACGGGGCTTCGGATTCACAGGTTCCGGTCTGACAATATTCAAAGTAACCGCATGTCCCACCATCATATTGGTCATTTCCGTAACGGTGGTATCCTTTGTCAGCATGCTTCCAATATACTGACCGTTACGAAGCACAGCCACCCTGTCGGACAGAGATTCCACTTCATGCATTTTATGGGTAATAATGACAATAGCCTTGCCGTCATCTCTCATTTTCCGGAGAACGTTAAAGAGCTTCTCTGTCTCCTGCGGTGTCAGTACAGCGGTAGGCTCATCCAGGATCAGGATATCCGCACCACGATACAGCACCTTTACAATCTCCACGGTCTGCTTCTGGGATACCGTCATATCATAGATTTTCTGCTTCGGATCTACTTCAAAACCGTATTTGTCACAGATCTCCTCTATTTTACGGGATGCCTCCTTGATATTAAGCCTGCCTTCCAGACCCAGGATGATATTCTCGGTAGCGGAAAGTACATCGATCAGCTTAAAATGCTGATGCACCATACCGATTCCCAGCCGTAACGCATCCTTGGGGGATTTGATGACCTCTTCCTTACCGTTAATAAAGATCTGTCCCTCATCCGGAAAATAAATACCGGAGAGCATATTCATCAGTGTCGTCTTACCGCTGCCGTTTTCCCCAAGCAGTGATAATATCTCACCCTTATAGATATCCAGATTTACCTTATCATTGGCAATCACGGATCCAAAAGTCTTGGTAATGTTTTTCATCGAAACCGCAGCTACTTTTGTCTCTTTTTCCATCCTAGTCACCTTTCCAATTTATCCATGACCTGCAATTTTCAGGTCTTTTAATACCTGGCATAAGCACACTGGCCGCCCCTTTTCTACCTCATCCATCCGCAAAAGCAAAAGATCCATAAGGTAGAAAAAGGGCGGCGCGGCAATAAACGCTGCGCCGTCCGGGCTATTTCAATAAGTCAATTAATACTGCTCATCCAACAGGTTGATTCCATCAATTCTTACATTGAAGTAAGGAGCGGAACGGAATGCAACATCGGACTCATGGAAGTATCCGTCACTTACTACCTCATGATCGGGAGTATAATCAGGATCGGTATCGATATCAGCCTCATAGCTGTCCAGGGTCTTGCCATCTACAGTGAAGGTAGTGATATCATATACGTGAGTCTTGCCTGCGATCAGATCAGCCTTTGCAGCTTCTACTGCTTCTGCAGTACCCTCTGCTACAGCAGCACCAAGATCACTCAGCTCTACAGATCCGGTCTCCAGAGTACCACACCAATCGGTATCGATAGGAGTTCCATCTGCTACACATTTAATAGCATACTCAAAATAAGGCTCCCAGTTAACTCTGGAAGATACCAGGAAGGTATTGGGGCAGGCTGCCTCAGTGCTTCCATTATAAGATACGTTAGGAACACCTGCGGTCTCGCATGCGGTAGGAGCACCCATGGAGTCTGCATGCTGGCTGATCAGTACGCATCCGCCCTCGATCAGCTTGTTAGCTGCTTCCTTCTCAGCGGTCTCATCATACCAGGAACCGGTAAAGGTTACATCCATGGTAGCGCTGGGGCATACGGAACGAGCGCCCAGGAAGAAAGAGGTATAACCGGACATAACTTCAGCATAGGTATAAGCACCTACATAACCCATCTTAGCCTGATCCTCGGTGATATCACCGTTAGCGATCATCTCATTCAGCTTCATACCTGCAACGATACCTGCAAGATAACGGCCATCATAGATGGAAGCAAATGCATTGTGGAAGTTATCAAGGCCTTCTGTATGAGCCTTGGTTCCGGTTGCATGGCTGAACTGAACATCGGGATATTCCTTAGCGGCCTCGATGATGTAGTCCTCATGTCCGAAGCTGTCTGCGAAAATGAAATTACAACCTGCATCAGCAAGCTCACAAGCTGCTTCATAAGCTTCCTGTCCTTCAGGAATGTTGGTCTTGGTCATGTACTCAATACCAAGCTTCTCACAAGCTGCTTTTGCTGCATTCAGGAAGTTCAGATCATAAGTAGAGTTCTCATCATGCAGGAAAATGAAACCTGCCTTTACACCGGTAACAGCTTCACTGTCGGTTGCTGCTTCGGTAGTACCTGCTGCTTCGGTAGTACCTGCTGCCTCGGTGGTAGCTGCAACGGTTGCTGCATCTGTGCCGGTGGTAGCTGCATCATTGGATCCGCAGCCTGCCAGAGCAGTAACTGCGAGAGCCATAGCTGCGAGTAAACTTACGACTTTCTTTTTCATAATTCTCCTCTTTCTGCGCTGCTGCTTCGTTACAGATCCATGTAGCAGCGCGGGCACAGATCTGCAGATAAACCGGTGAGTCAACGCAAAAAGGGTGTATGACACCTTCATACAACCCCTTTATTGTACTCTCTCAACATTAGTCAGTATAAGCATTTGTCTGACTTCTTGTCAAGAGAAGTATTAAATTTTTATTAACTCGTTTGCGAATGTGGTTCTGAATAGTTATCTAACTTATCTAACTCTTAAGATCGAAATGTGATCTCTCCGGTCTTGTCATCCATGCTTTCCACAATAGCGAGCGACTCTACACGGATACCCTTGGAACGGATCAGGTCGCCGCCCTTCTGGAATCCCTTCTCAACGGCAATGCCGACACCCTCTACAGAAGCTCCCGCTTTATTGACAATGTCGATCAGACCCTCCAGTGCGCATCCGTTGGCCAGAAAATCATCAATGATCAGAATATGATCTTCCGGATGCAGGAATTTTTTGGAAACGATCACGTCATATACTCTCTTGTGCGTAAAGGATTCGATCTTGGTGGAATATACTTCACCGTCAATATTTACGGACTGGGACTTTTTTGCAAATACCACAGGCACATGAAAATGCTGGGCTGCCACACAGGCGATACCGATACCGGAAGCCTCCACAGTCAGAATCTTCGTAATCTTACGGTCTGCAAACAGATGCGCCCACTCTTTTCCCATTTCATTGAACAGATCAATGTCCATCTGATGATTCAGAAAAGAATCTACTTTTAATACATTCCCTGCTTTTACCGTACCGTCTTTGCGAATGCGCTCTTCGAGTAATTTCATTGTATGTCTCCTCTTTTGTTTCTTCTTAATATATTTTAATGATGTCGGGGTCAAAAGCCCCCGACTTTGATACCTACGAATTGCTTCGTGCTACGCACTACCACAATTCTACCCAATATTCGCATATCGTGGAATTATCATCCCACTTTTATGCTCTTATGTCTTTTATTATACGCAGGATATTAGTCCTTTTTCAATAGAAGAACTATATTTCTTGCTATTTTGACAACATTTTGCTATGTTAACCATGAGAATACTGAAATCACGAGGTGCCTTATGCCTATCAGAGGATATATCATAGAAAAATATAATACTATGACTAACGCTTATACCTGCAACCGCCTGGTACAGGAAGCTTCTGCCCTGGATATGGATCTGCAGATTGTAGGGATCCATGATACTGTGGTCTCTCCGCATGGTGTTATAAATCATGGTAAAATACTGGAACCCGTGGATTTTGTCATCAACCGCTATAAATGGGGACGGGAAAAGGATGCTATAAATGCACTTGCCACCCGAAGCTATAATCCATTAACTGCTTATAATATCTATATTAATAAATTTGAACAGGTACGAAGGCTTCATTCCAAAGCCTTTTTGATCCCAAAATATCTTCTGGGAACTTCACGGTTGCCTTTTTCTTCTATTGTAGAACAACTGGGCCTTCCCTTTGTCGGTAAAGGACTGGAAAGCTCCATGGGAGAAGAAATCGTCTGCATCCGGGATAAAGCTTCTTATGAGGAACTCTCTCTTAACTACCCTTCCTCCAAGGAATGGCTCTTCGAAGAATTTATCTCAGAAAGCTACGGCAGAGATCTGCGCTTTTACAGCATCCGCGGAGAAGCCGTTGCCTGTATGCAGCGCATATCCCAGGGGGATTTCCGTGCAAATGTAGCTCTGGGCGCTTCGGTAGAGCCTTACCCTGTCACTTCCGGCATCCGTACCATAGCCGCAGATATTTACGAGCAGACCGGACTGGATTTTCTGGGAATTGATCTGCTTTTTGGCAGAGAAAAACCTTATTTTTGCGAAATCAATGTCATGCCGGGACTGGAAGGTATTGAAAAGGCTTCCGGCATAAATGTTGCGGGAAAAATTATTGAGACGATACAATCTGACTTTACATAAAAGACTTAGTGTAAAAAATAGTTTTTTCATGCGCAAATATGTGCCTGCACAGTGTACGAAAATACATGATACTAAAGTATCTGGAAAATTGCAGGCTACAAAAAGGTATTTATATGAATAACACTTCCGAAACATCACTGCAATTTCATAAAATCACTACGCGTAAGGAGGCGGAAGACTTTGTCTATGCCTCTTATCTGCGAGCTGCCTCACATCAGGATTATGCTGCAAAGGACGCCAGAAAACGACACCCGGAACTGACCAGATCCCTGCTTTGGCAAAAATCCGTTACTCCCTGCATCGTTGTCACCGGAAGCAAGGGAAAAGGCTCCGTTTCCAACATGATCTCCCGAATCCTGCAGACAAGATTCTCTGTGGGACTGATGACCAGCCCTCATATCACGGACTTTCGCGAACGCTTCCGTGTCAATGATACGATGATCAGTGAATCTGACTTCTGCCGTCTGATGACAGAGATCCAGCCAGAGATTCTGAATATTGCCTCTGATCTGCCGGAGTCAGTATGTATCAGTCCCATGGGAATCCAGGCCGATCTGGCACTGGCTTATTTTTCGGAAAAACATACGGATTTCAATGTACTGGAATGCGGTAAAGGTGCAAAATACGATGATGTAAATAATGTACGTCACGATTATGCCGTGATCAACCGGATTTTTCTGGAGCATACGAGGGAACTGGGTGATACGCTGACTGCCATTGCGGAAGATAAATCCCACGTTATCACCGGAGAGCAGAAGTGTGTCTATTTTGCGGAGCAGGAACCGGAAGTTCTGGAAATTCTGCAGCGCCGTGCCGAAACTCTGCATATTCCCTATAAGATCTACGGTCGGGATTTTCATGCGGAAAACATCCGTTATACCTGCTTCGGAATGCAGTTTGATGTTGAAATCGGAGACAACATTTATGCGGATTTACAAATTCCGTTGCTGGGAGAACATCAGGCGAAAAATTGTGCTCTGGCACTTGCTGTGTGTGTGGATGTGCTGTCTGATCTGCGCAGGGAATCCGCAGTTTTTTCTTTGCCAGACATCCGGAAAAATCTGTCTCTGCTACACTGGCCGGGACGCATGGAAGTCCTGCGTTCCAAGCCGTTTGTTCTGCTGGATGCCTGTATCAATGCCACCAGCTGTGAGAATGTAAAGGAAGTCCTGCGACATCTGGGGGTTTGGAATTGCACTGTTATTGTGGGAATTCCGGAGGATAAGGATTATGCCGGTGTGGTCAGATCCATGAAAGGTATGGCAAACCGGATTATCCTCACCAGATCTGGGAATCCGCATTATCATTTTTCCCAAAAACAGCAGGAGACATTGGCAGAAGAAGATATTGGCACAATATGGACAGATTCCGTGAAACAGGCACTGACTCTGGCCGGTTCTTGTCCGGATCCCATTGTAATCTTGGGAACGACTTCGGTAATTTCCGAAGTAGAGCAGATTTTTCAGCAATCTTAACTTGCCCTCACCGGATACAGGTGCTACAATGAGGGCAAATAGAAGAGTAGCAAAACATTACGCAGAAAGGAGAAGTCCCATGACAGGTATTTACGGAATCAATTATTCTAATAATTATAGTCTGACCGGCAATTACGGATACGCTTATTCTACCGGTGCGGTATCTTCCGCACAGCCCGAAGAGAAGGGTATGGTGGTAAATCCCGGAAAATCCGATGTAGAAAAGCCTGGCAGAAAGTCTTCTCCCGCAGAATGCGAAACCTGCAAGAACCGGAAATATCAGGATGGTTCCAACGAAATGGTCTCCTTCAAATCTGCATCTCATATTTCACCACAGGCTTCCTCCTCCAGAGTTCGTGCCCACGAACAGGAGCATGTAACGAACGCTTACAACAAGGCCGCACAGAACAACGGCAAGGTTCTCTCCGCCACAGTGTCCCTGCGAACCGCGGTATGTCCCGAATGCGGCACCGTCTACACCGCCGGCGGCACCACCACGACCAAGATCAGTTACCGTGACGAGAGCAATCCTTACCAGCAGAACAAAAAATCTGCCGATGCCGCCATGCTGATTGGACGGAATCTGGATCTGAGTGCGTAAATGAAACATAATTTTTGACACGCGAAAGCCCCCACCTTTTATGATATGTGAGGGCTTTTTTATTTTCATTTTAATACGCCACATACCAGTCCCGGCAGGGCAGGAGAGCGAATCCATCGAATTTTTCCGCATCTGTATAGTAAATGATATATATCTTATTTCTGTCGATGTGCTCCCAGTCGATTCCCATGGTGAAGCGGATTCCTTTTCCCAGAAAATCCTTCGGCTTGGGAGGTACATCGCTTAAGTTCCTGTTGGCAAGGTATTCTGCAGCGTCAATCTCTCCGTAGAGCAAAACACTGGGATATTTGATGGCATCTTCGATCTCGATCTCACGACCGCTTTCCGCCGCAATCTCCATGGCTTTCTGTACAGCTTCCTCGCTGCCTTCCTGAAAATAGGCACTGACCAGCTCTTTATAAGAAGTAAAATATGCCTTTTCAAATTGTACATTTTCCCCCAGCAGAAGTGCTGCCAAAAGAATGCTTACTGCAATTTTTCCATAGAAATTCACTTTTTTCCCCAGAAAATCTGTCAAAGAAGACACGCACAATGCTCCGCACAGAACAAGAGGAATATAGATGCAGTTGATCTGGGTCATTCCCACGGTAACCAGTAATCCCAGCAGCAATGCGCCGGTCAGTTGAAAGAATATCATCCATAATAATGTTGTCTGTCTCTTCTGTAAGGCTAGGATCAGGCGGATCACCAGTAAAAAAACTCCCAGAAAGATCAGTACTCTGGCTGTGATTCCGAAAAATCCAAACGGCATGATCACATCGTAGGGACGACCGATATCCTGCCGATACAGAAGATACAGCAGATTTTTGAAATTGTATAAAATATCACGGAAAGAGGATGCTATTTCATTCACTCTGAAATCCGTCATTACATAGACCGAAAAAGGGCCTATGGAGAACTCTGGGAGGATTCCTCTGTTTACCAGTAAAAACGCCAGCAACGGAAGTGCCAGTAATCCAATGATCACCACATGGATCACGAAATATTTGTCGATCTTCAAAGTCTTTGTAAGAAATCCGTATCCCCATTCCAACAACAGAAGGAGTGGAACAATAGGCCAGATGGTCGCATAACAATACAGGCTCAAACCGTAGGAAAGTGCCGACAGAATAAGTAATCTCGGTTTTTTCAGGCCATAAACAAAAAAGGTCAGTCCAAAAAGCAGGAACCCGGGTGCCAGATTGGACTCCAGCCCCCATCTTGACATCATAATATGCCAGGGACATACACTGAGAAGAAGCATGGCCCACAGTCCGGCCGCTTCATTCACCATCTCTTTCATCAGAAAAGAAACCGCCACCAGAGATAAAATTGCTACAATGGCCTGCGGTAGTCTTACTACCAGTGGAGTGATTTTACCTCCGGTGAACACCATAAAAGGAAGCATGAGATACGAGTTCAGTGCATTCTGCCCGCCTCCCCAGGACTCGAAATACACAGGATAGGAGTGTCCTGTGGAATCGATCCCACTGTGAAACAGTGAATACGCATTAAAAGCCCCATAAGCCTCGTCCATCTGGTAACCGCCCGGAACCTTTCCTAACTGCGCCAGCCGCAATATAGAACCAAATACTAATATGAGACAAAACAATATGGTGTATTTATGTTGTTCTATTGTTTTCTTTAATGTCATAGGTCTTTTATATCCTTTTTGCTTTCCAATATCCATTTGGGATGAATATTATTTTCTTCTGTTTTTTATTTTATCATATGGGATATTGGATTGTCTCTGTAAAAGTGAAAATTACTCTCTTTCCACCTACTGTGGTAAATTCAAAGTTGGATTTTTCAACAGTGTGGCAATAACCGGGGTATATTTAGATACTCCATAGTCTTCAACAATACTGGTTATTCTAGCGCCTGCATCTTTTGATGAAGCACCACATAAGAAAACCCTTTCATCAGCAGTTCCATAATCCAATACGATAAATCGATCATGAAATATACCGCCTGTCTTTTTCATTGACAAATTTACTGTTGGGTACTCCTTGCAGAAATCTATAAATTCTATGTTGTGAAGTTTATTATTTCCAACATTATCACTGAATAAAATAATATTTACTCCTGTAGGAGAATTTTTAAGATGTACCAGCGTTCTTAATCCAATATAATTGTCAACGACATATATTGACGACTTTGCCTGCTTGTAAATGGACTCATACACCTCATCTGCACTACTGAATTTTGCATTAAACATGAGCCACTTGTCATCATCAT